>CABDZK010000045.1_pt1 | contig 21689 bp, 22 predicted proteins | sample 3132141 | NCBI WGS metagenome assembly CABDZK01 (sample SAMEA5534340, study PRJEB31848) | metagenome | biome: tundra; feature: field; material: soil | place: USA | collected 2013-05 | depth 0.45 m | reverse complement strand
CACACTGGTGCGGTCTCAGATCGCCACCCGGGCCTTGCAGGGGCCGCACTCCACCGGGCCACTCGAGCAGTTCCTCCACCACCTCGACGCCACCATCGGCGACCGGGCCGCCCGGCTGACCACAAGACTCGCACCGACGCACTGTGCAAACTGCTGGCCGCACAGCGCAACGGCTGGGCCAACGAGACAGCCTGGGCCCAGCGGATCCGCCTGCACCTACTCGCCCGACGCGGCCGTGCCCCCGACCAACGCCAGCACACCGACCCAGCCGCCCAGCCCAGCCTGCGCGCACCTCTGCCGCAGCCAGCCATCGTCGATTTCTAACCCCTCCTCAGCGTGTCCACATCCACGCTAAGCGACATAGGACACATGTTCTGGGTATCTGCTTGGCTGCAGTAGTTCTGTAGCCCTTCGGCCCAGTTGCCGGCAGATTCCCTTCTCAGGGATACATATCCGAGTGCAGCGCGGTCACAAGCCTTGTTGGACGGCTGTTCCCCCTCACCGCGTCCACGAAGGCTGAATCCCACGCACTCACAGCCGAGTTCATCGAGCTTCACACGGGCCTACCACCTGCGCTGCACTTAAGCAGATACCCAGAACATTAGTTCGCTACCGGTGACCGAGCGCCCGGGCATCCCAGCCAGAGGGCCTTCCCGCTCGCCGGGAAGGGCCTCTAATCATGATGGCCAGGGGGTGCTGCGTGCTCTCTTGGTGTGGACGCTGCTATTCGGGGGAACCGGGTGATCGTGCCCGGTGATGTTCTGCGATACTCCCCGAAGTTGCTCTGCAGATACGGGCCGGTGTTGCCGATCCCATGGTTGCCCGCGGGAACGGACTGTTCTGGTTCCTCTCGAACTGATCACTCAAGGATTTGTACATGCTGGATCGTCGGCTGCTCTGGGTCACCTCTGTTGTCGCGGTTGCTCTTGGGCTGTCTGCCTGTTCGGGTTCATCCGTTAAGGCCGTGAGCGCGCCATCTGCATCCAGGACCACCCGAGCGACGAGCCCCGTCAGTCCGACGGGGTATCCCACAGCCACATCGTCCACTCTGCGCAGTGTCCTTGTCCTCAAGAAGGCCCTGATCCAGCTGAATGACCTTCCCTCGGGTTTCGCGATCGAGCCTGTCAATAGCAGCAGCGACGCAGGGGGCGCGGCCTCGTCCAAAGATCCCAACTGTGCGGCGCTGGTCAGGCTCAGCAACGCCAAGACGGCCCCAGGATCAAAGGCTTCGGCTGACGTCAGCGTTTCTGGGGGATAGGACGGTCCGTTCGTCGACGAGTCGATCGATGCCTTGGGCTCGGAAATCGCGGTCGCAGCGTTACAGATCTCACTGAAGTCCGCAGTCGCCGCTTGCCATCAGATGACCGTCACGATTCCCGGCCAAGGCAGCTCCACGATGAAGGTCACTGAGGTCTCAGCGCCGAAGTTCGGAGCCCACCCCTTCGCGGTCCGAATGACAGCCACCGGTGGGTCCCTGAATGGGCTGGAGATGACGCAGGTAACGGCTGGCGTTAAGGACGTGGTCGTGTCGCTCACCTTCGTCGCGGCTCTGCCCGATGACGTGAACGGCGGGACTGAGACGGCAGTCGGCAAAGCAGAAGGCATCCTGGGCGTCAGCACGTCTGGGGTCTGATCCCCGAGCACAGCATCGTCGTAGTGCCCTGAGCCCAACCGTAGGCTCAGACCGGTTCACGCATGGGGGCGAAATGGGGATACGGTCGGACCCGTTGCTCCCGCACCGGGTTCTGCGGATCTGTCCGCTTTCCAGGCGCTGCCTCGCGCCCAGCTCGAGAGCAGCGCGCTGGTGGTCTGACCTTTTCTACCAGGCCGCCGGTTCGTAGTCCTTAACGAAACACCCGAAGAGGTCTGTGCCTAGCTCGCCCTGCACTATCGGGTCATAGACACGCGCCGCGCCATCGACCAGATCCAGAGGAGCATGAAACCCCTCCTCGGCCAGACGCATCTTGGTCGGATGCGGGCGTTCGTCGGTGATCCACCCAGTGTCAACAGCGGTCATCAAGATGGTGTCGGTATCGAGCATTTCCTGGGCGCTGGTCCGGGTGAGCATGTTGAGCGCAGCCTTGGCCATGTTGGTGTGCGGATGACCCGGGCCCTTGTAGTTCCGGCTGAACTGGCCCTCCATCGCAGAGACATTCACGACGTACTTGCGCCGAGCCGTGGAGCTTGCCATCGATGGACGCAGACGGCTGATCAGGATGAATGGGGCCGTGGAGTTGCAGAGTTGAACCTCAAGCAGCTCCAACGGATCGACGTCTTGTACGGGCTGCGTCCAGCTGTTTACGTCGTGCAGGTCGGGCACCAGTCCGCCGGCGTCGATCGCGGTGCCGGCTGCCACCCTGGACAGGGTGGCTGAGCCAGGGTGTAGGGCCAGTGCGGTCAGCGCGTGCGAGGCGCTGGAACGTACCGTCGCTGGGATGTTCAGCGCACCGGCCAGGGAGGTCGGATGGGCATCGCTGACGTGATCGAAGGTGATCATCTCGGGCAGCGGGCCGTGCGGCAGGGGCTCTGCCTCAGCCTCGACCAGCGGCGCATAGGACCCTGGCGACCGGCGTACGGTCTGGGCGGCGTTGTTGATCAGGATGTCCAATGGTCCCTGTGTGGCAACCGAATCAGCGAGTGCGACGACCTGGGCCGGATCACGCAGGTCGATCCCGACGATGCGCAGCCGGTGGATCCAGTCGGCGCTGTCATCCATTGCGGTGAATCGACGGGTCGCGTCAGCCGGGAAGCGTGTGGTGATCGTGGTGTGGGCACCGTCGCGCAACAAGCGGAGCGCGATATACATCCCGATCTTGGCGCGGCCACCGGTGAGCAGAGCGCGCCGTCCTGTGAGGTCGGTGTGTGCGTTTCGCTTGCTGCGGTTGAGGGCCGCGCAAGGAGGGCAGAGCTGATGGTAGAACGCGTCGACGTCGACGTACCGGGCTTTGCAGGTGTAGCAGGAGCGCGGTTGGAGAAGCCTTCCGGCGAGCGCGCCGGTGGCGTTGGACACCAACTGCAGCCCCTGGGTCTCATCGTCGATCCGCTCTGGGGCGCCTGTCGCTGTCAAGGCGGTGACGGCGCGGTCATTGGTCCGCACCTTGTCACGACGCTCGGCCCGGCGCTTCTCCTTGACACCCTTGAACACTCGCGCGGTCGCCCGCCTGATCGCCACGGCGTCAGGGTGCTCGGCCGGTAGCCCGTCGGCCCGAGCCAGCACGCGAAGGCAGCACGCCAGGTCCGCCGCCGATATTCCGGCTAGCTCAGTGCCGGGTTGTCGGCAACTTGGGCTCGTCCCCGTTGCTGGAGGCTCGTTGTCGTCGGTGGGCACCCAGAAACTGTACGCGAGGCGGGCGCCAACCCTTGACTTCACCTTGAAAGCCTTCTGTCCGGACCAGGGACCCCTGCCACCGACACGGGTGACAGTCAGGTGAGTGACAAAGCCCGCTGGCGGGTCAGGCATTGTCGGGCAAGGGCATCCCTGGCCCACATACGTCTGCGCGAGCGCAAGCAACGGCACGGGAGCGTCTCGCCTATGATCCTGGCCCCGACCGTGGGCCATCAGGCAGTTGCGCATCCAGACGATGTTTGCAGCCCTCGACCTGCGACGAGACCGCCACCCGGGGCCCGGACAATGTTCGCCAGCTTCTTCTGGCCTCATCCAGATGGCGGGGACCAGCTCGTTACCAGCGAACTACGTGAGCGGATTCTTGTTGGTGTCGCTCTTGCCAGAGCCGTTCTTGCTTGCACCGTTCCTGTGCGTGCTGGTCTTGTCTTTGATCGCTTCGTTATTCAACGGGTTGTTGCCGGTGGGGTCATCGTCGGTGAGAGTCTTGTCTGACGCCGGCTCCTTGGGGCTGGGCAGGCCGGCATTGTCGAGGGAGTCGCCGATGGTCATCTCAGCCTCCGTTGTGGCCATCGTGCTCGCTTCGTCGATAGGGGACGAAGCGGAGTGCCTGCCGTTCGGTGTTGCGCCATACGTGTCAGCCAGCGGAGTGGTCCAGGGGTCGTCCTTGGGCGCGGACTTCTTCATGACCGCCATGGCGGCCGCTGCGACGCCGCCAAGCAGGCCCAGTACCAGCAGCACCCGCTTCTTTCTGCTCTTGCGCGAAGCGACCGCGTTGCCGGAGATGACGGCGGCGGCACCCTGGCCGCGCGATACCGCCTCATTCTTGGCGGCGGTGCTCGCGGCCGCCCAGGAGCTGATCGCCTCAGCTATGCGCGGAATCAGCTCATCGACGATTATGTCTCGCGCGGTGTCCACCTTGGGCGCAAGGCCGTTGACGGCGGACTCCAGCCTGGGGGCCGCCACCTCGATACCGTGCTCGACGTGTGGCTTGGCCCATTCCATGGCGTTCTCGGTGGCCTGCCCGACAGCGGGACCAACCCGCTCGCGCAGCTGGTCGGCCAGCATCGCGGCCGTGTTTGCTAGTGACTCCGACTGGTCGTGAACCTGCTCTGTCCGCTGTTCTGTCCTGCTCCTGGTACGAAACATGATGTCCTCCACAGGTGATGACGTCGGCTGTGCTTCCATCCTGCACCGTAGCGATGGACCTGACCACCCACACCGCGGCGAGACCTGCCCAGCGTCACCTGCCCAGACCGGCGAGGCCCCACCCGCATGCGAAGATGGCATCATGAACGTCACCCTTCACACGACCCTCGGCGACATCAGCATCACGATGTTCCCCGATCAAGCCCCCAAGACAGTTGCGAACTTCGTTGGACTCGCCAACGGAACACTGGACTACAAGGACGACGCCGGCCGCAAGAACCCGACGCCGTACTACGACGGCCTGACCTTCCACCGTGTCATTCCCGGTTTCATGATCCAGGGTGGCTGCCCACAAGGCAGTGGCATGGGCGGCCCCGGCTACGCGTTCAACGACGAGATCAGCCCGGACAAGAACTTCAGCAAGCCCTACATCTTGGCCATGGCCAATGCCGGCCTCCGTGGTGGCAAGGGGACCAACGGCTCGCAGTTCTTCATCACCACGGGTCCGACCCCGCACCTGCAGGGCAAGCACACGATCTTTGGTGAGGTTGCCGACCAGCCCAGCCGCGACGTCGTGGACAAGATCAGTGCCGTACGCACTGGCGCGGGCGACAAGCCGGTGGAGCCCGTCGTCATCAACTCTGTCACCGTCGACGAGAGCTGAGACCACCGTTGCGCAACGGTCCTCGGCTGATTGGTAAGCATCTTGCATGAGTGAGCCCTCGCCGTACCAGGCGGAGCCTGTCTGTCCACGACACCCCGATCGGGTGGCGTATGTGCGCTGTCAGCGCTGCGGTCGGCCGACCTGTCCTGAGTGTCAGCGGCCGGCCGCGGTCGGCATCCAGTGCCTCGACTGTGTCCGCGAGGGCCAGAAGAGCATCCGTGTGCCGCGCACGCAGTTTGGTGGCAAGTTCAGCGCCGAGGGGCGGCCGGTGGTCACGATGACGATCATCGGGATCTGTGTGGTCGTATGGCTGGCACAGAAGGCTTCACCGTCGTTCTCGGACGCCCTGCTGTTCTTTGCACCGGCCGCCCGGTCGCAGCCGTGGCGGCTCCTGACCTCGGCGTTCGAGCATGACCCAAGCAACCTGTTGCACATCCTGTTCAACATGTACGCCCTGTGGATCGTCGGGCAGTACCTCGAGCCGCTGCTGGGTCGGCTCAGGTTCGCGACCGTCTACCTGGTGTGCGCGATCGGTGGGTCGGTCGGCCTGCTACTGCTCGTGACTCCGTCAACCCAGCCGAACAGCTCATGGGCGACCCCCGCGCTGGGTGCCTCAGGGGCCATCTTCGGCCTGTTCCTAGTGTTGCTCTTGGTCAACCGGCACCTCGGCCGGTCGACCGTGGGTATCGGCGTGCTGATCCTGATCAACTTCGCCTTGCCCTTCATCGTCCCGAACGTCGCCTGGCAGGCGCACGTGGGAGGCGCGATCACCGGCGCGCTATGTGGCGGGATCCTGATCGCCACGGCCGGGCCGGACCGTCGACGGTGGCAAATGCCGGCCTTTGCGTTCGTGGCGGTGGTCTTGGCCATCCTCGCCGTCCTGACGCTTGTTCCGCTGGCCCCGCAGTACTTTGTGGCTTGAGTCCTATGACGGTTGCTGACGAGCTAAACTACACGGTTGTCCATTTCATTGGGGCCACAATTTCACGGCATCAGGCAGGTAGGTGTGAGCCCGGACGTGTGAGCCCGGACGTGTGAGCCCGGACGTGTTGAGGCAGCCCGCGGCATGGGTCTTACCGCTGTCAAGAACCCTGGAGCCGTCTTCGCTGTAGTCAATGTTGCGTTGATCGCCTTGCGACGCGATCTCTCGATCCGCCAGGACGAGATCAGTAGCTACCTGGTCGGAGATTATCGCTAGGTGGCCGTGCTGTCCTTAAGCCTTGTTGAGTGCCGGCGGGGCGTTGCTGGTAGTCGCCGTCAGGGCGTCAGGCGAGCCATCGCGTACCGGGCTCCCCACAAGTTTGTTCTTCTACTCCTTTGGGTGTCCTGTTGTCGGGTCTGACCCACCCGGGCTCGGTCGTCCATTCCCTGGGCGCGATCACCGCTTTCGCCGCGATTCCGGTGGCTGTTCTCGTGTCTTCGGTGAGGTTCTGCATACGGTGGTTCGTTGTCATGGTCGCCTCGTTCGCCTCGTGACCGATCCTGCATTTCGGCCTCGGCCAGCGAGTCACGGTCGGTGTCGAGCTGCTCAGGTTGCTCTGGCTATGCCCGAGGCCCGCCGCGGCTTGAAGGCTGCTCATCCCGGCTAGGAATTACACGGTTGTCATTTGTCCCCAATGTGGACAACGCCTGTGGATAATTACTCCAGGCCTGGCTCCGAGCGCCCTGACTCGTCCGGATCTGTTCACAACCGGCTCACTCGAGTCCTCAGGTTCATCACCAGGCTCCGGCTAGGGCTGTCTGTCATCGGCTGCCCGGGCGTTGATTCGGCGCTCGACCGCGTCGCCCGCCGGCTCTCCAGCGCTCAGCCGGCGCAGGATCTGAAGGACCGGACCCGGATCTACACCGTCGAGCGCAGCGTCCAGATCGATGTAGAGCCGTTGCTCGACGGCGCGGACGGCGGTCTCCATCTCGTGCCCGGAGCTGGTCAGCGACAGCGTGACCTGCCGTCGATCGTCTGCCGCAGCGACCCGCTCAACGAGGCCGCCGCCGACCAGTCGATCGACGAGCCGACTCGGGTTCCTGCCGCTTTCGCATACCAGAAGCTCACCGAGCCCGGTCAGGGACAAAGGTCCATGATCGCCGAGGATTCGCAAGACCTCGGACTGCGACGGGGTGAGCTTGACCTCCCGAAGCTCCCGGGTGAGCCGACGACTGCCCTCGCGTTGTGCGGCGAGCACGAGATAGCGGATCAGCTCGGCCTGTCTCACGACGCAACTTTGAGCGCTTCGATCGCCCGACCGAGCAGCGGTGCCGCTGCCGGATCATGAGCGGCCAGAATTACGAGATCGGGATAGATCCGTTGCAGCTCGGTGACCGCATGTGTTGACTCCAGCAGGCCGCGACGTTCGCCCACCCCCGGAACACGTCCGGCGGTGAACTTCTCAAGGTCATAAGTCAGATCGCCCACGAACAAGATGGGGGCCATCCCCTCCTGACGTAGCAGCATTGAGAGCGAACCCGGGGTGTGTCCCGGGGTTGGCACGAGAAGGAGACTGCCGTCGCCGAAGACGTCATGGGCAGCGGTGAACGGAGCGATCGTCGTGTCTTCCAGTGGGGCGAAGCTCACCTGAGTCCACCGCAGTCCGGGAAGCTTGATGTGCTGCTCGAGCAGACCCTTGACCTCAGGGCATTGCGTGTCAAGCTCGGCCCATTCCCTCGCGCTCACCAGGATCTGCGCATTGCTCAGCTCAGCCAAGCCGCCGATGTGGTCCTGGTGAAGATGGGAGAGCACAACCGTGCTCACCTGGTTCGGCTCGTAGCCGATCCCACGCAGCCGCTCGGTCAGTGTCTCCCCCGGCCGGATTGCGAATCGCGCCAGCCGGGCATACAGATGCCCGCTGAGACCTTTCGGGAAATAGTGGGGGTCGGTCACTGAGTCTCGGTCCTGACCTGTGTCGAACAGCACCAGCCCCCGGTCGTGCTCGATGACGTAGACGTTGATCGGACGCGGGGGCGTCCATTTTCGCGACGTCAGCAGCCACCACACGAGCGGCGAACCCGTCGACTCCACATGCTGAGGTCTGATTCGCACGGTCCCGGTACTTACCACGGACACTCTGCGTATTGGTCGCATGTCACTTTTCATAGTTTGGATGATACGACATAGATGTCGTATCATCCAAACTATCCATATCATCGAAAGGAACCTCATGCGGCTGCTTCTCATCAGGCACGGACAGACGACTTCGAATGTCCTTCACCTGCTCGACACGGCCGAACCGGGGGCGGCACTTACCGACCTTGGCATGGCACAAGCTGAAGGACTTGTTGGCGCTCTGTGCGATGAGTCGATCGACATGGTGATGGCATCGACGCTGTTGCGGGCTCAACAGACGGCGACCCCCTTGGCGTTGGCGCGCGCTCTACCGCTGGGCATACGCGACGGTATTCGCGAGATTGGTGCCGGAGAGCTGGAGATGCGCGGGGACGCCTTCGCAAGCGACCTGTACCAGGCGACTGCCCTGGACTGGGCAGCCGGCGAGCTCGATTCGGTGATCGCGGGGGCGGGCGCCGGGCGCGACATGTTGGCGGCATTCGATGAGGTCGTTGCCGAGGCGGAGTCATCCGGCGCGGCAACCGCCGTACTGGTCAGTCACGGTGCCGCCATCATCACCTGGGCTGCGGCCCGGGCGGCCAACGTCGACGCGTCCTTCGTAGCCGAAAACCCATTGGCAAACATCGGGATCGTGATCTTGGAAGGGAACAGCGCAGCCCAGTGGGTGGCGGTGTCCTGGAGTGGTGATCCCGTGCCCGCCGAGCAGCTGAGCTGAACCTGCTGCTCACACCAGGACGGCGCGCGCCGTCGACGGTGACGATCGATCCCGTCGCGAAGCCCTGGTTCATCAGGAAGATGAATGCGCAGCCCAGTGCGCCGCGCACAGCGCGTGTGAGAGTTCGGGACGAGCTGACCCGTGAGATCAAGGATGTTGCCCGGCTCCAGGTCGCGGCTCAGGGAACGGCTGGTCTGTCGCTACGCGCCGTTGCACGAGAGACAGGGATGGGCTCCTCAACTGTCTGCCGATATTTCCCCAGCCGTGATCGGCTGCTCACGGCGTTGATCGTCGATGCCTATGACGCTGTCGGGGCAGCAGCTGAGCAGGCGGAGTCAGCGGTGCGACGTGCTGACGTTCTGGGCCGCTGGATGTCGCTGGTGCAGGCGGTGCGCGGCTGGGCAGTGGCTCATCCGCAGGAGTACGCGATGATCTTCGGTAGTCCCGTGCCGGGCTACCGGGCGCCCGCTGACACCGTGGACCCGGCGGTGCGCATTCCGCTCATCATGCTGCAGATCCTCAGTGACGCGGTCGAGTCCGGTCGCGTTCTCCCGCCGGATAACCGCCCGATTCCTCGGGTGGTGCGTGTCGACCTGAAGCCGATCCGTGACACCGTCGCTCCTATGCTGAGTGACCGGCACCTCGCCGCCGCATTGACGGCTTGGACCCAGCTCATCGGTAGCATCGGTTTCGAGCTGTTCGGCCACCTCAACAACGTCATTCACGACTACGAGGCCTATTTCAACTACCAGATGAGCGGCATAGCCCTCAACCTCGGTCTGAAGGAATCTCAAGGGCGGTCGTTCAACAAAGCCGTTCCAGGCCTGGGCTGAGCCGGTTCAGCGCCAGCGGGTGGTCATCAGGAAACCGCTGATCATCAGTGCAAAACCGATGATCAGGTTCCAGTAGTTGACTTTCGGGATCGGGTAGGCCCCAGCGGTGATGTAGAACGTCACGACCCAGAGCAGACCCACCAACATCAGGCCGAGCATCAGGGGAACGAACCAGGGCGGGTTGGCCATGGTGGTCTTCTTGGATCGGCGCTGGGGTGGGGGGGTAGGCGTGGGTTTCGCGCGTCCCTTGGACTGAGGCACCGGTTGGCTCCTTCGATGGATGGTTCAACGTGCTGCAGGTGTTTGCCCTAGCGTAGAGGCTCTACAGGACGAGTCACAGGCAGGAGGTCTCCGTTGTCGCCACGACGCTACTTCGGCGCGCCCCGGAAGCTTGTCGGCTGGGCCGCCATCGTGCCCCTGGTAGCGGTCGGTGCTGGTCTTTTGTTCGCGACCAGCGCCCAGACCTCTCAGGGCACTGACCTCCGCTCCTCCGGACGTTCCGACCTGGTCGACGTCGTTCGTGCCCAGGACCGCACAGTGCGCTTACGTCAGGCGGCCGTGCAGCAGTTGCAGTCCGAGGTGGACGCGCTGACCGCCCGGGCGGCGCCGGGTAATGAGACGGTTGCCCGTTTGCGTGCTGAGGCGAGCGCCCTCGCGCCCATCGTCGGCAGCCAGGCCGTGACCGGTCCGGCGCTGTCGGTGACTTTGGACGACGCCAAGCGCACCGCCGCGAGCTTGCCCAAGGACTTCACCGCCGACGACATCGTCGTGCACCAGCAGGACGTCCAGAGCGTGGTCAACGCGCTGTGGGCCGGGGGTGCGGAGGCGATGATGTTGATGGACCAGCGGGTCATCTCGACCAGCGCCGTGCGGTGCGTGGGCAATACCTTGATCCTGCAGGGTCGGGTCTATTCACCCCCGTACATCATCCAGGCGATAGGGAACCCGTCAGCCATGCAGGCCGCACTGGACCAGAGTGAGCCGGTCACGATCTACCGCCAATATGTCAAACTGCTTGGATTGGGCTATGACGTGAAAAGCATGGACAAGGTGACTTTCCCGGCATACGCGGGAAGCCTGAGCCTGCAGAACGCGAAGATCCAGCGATGACGGGACGTCGATGAAGCGGTTGCAGTGGGGGGTTCGCACCCTCGGTGAGGTGTTCATCACCCTCGCTCTGTTTCTGTTCTTGTTCATTGCCTGGCAGCTCTGGTGGACCGACGTGACTGCCAACCGTGCGCAGACCGTCACCATTCATGCTCTGGAGAGAAGCTTCGGTCCGGCAGGCACTCCCGCTCGCGCTGCCGCGGACCCTAAAGCCGTCCTGACGAAAGTCCCGTTCGGACAAGCCTTCGCCATCATGCGAATCCCGCGGTTCGGCGCCGACTATGCGAGACCGGTGTTGCAGGGCACCGACACTGACACCCTGACCAAGGGCATCGCGCACTATCCCGGCACGGCGTTCCCCGGGCAGGTGGGGAACTTCGCGGTGGCCGGGCACCGCACGACCTACGGCAAGCCCTTCTCCAACATCGACCTGCTCCAGAGTGGGGACATTATCGTGGTCGAGACCAAAACCAACTATGTCGTGTATGCCGTGGATCGGCATGTGATCGTCGCTCCGGACCAGGTGGAGGTGATTGCCCCCGTGCCACAGCACCCGGGTGTCCAACCGAAGCAGGCCTGGCTGACGATGACCGCTTGCCATCCCAGGTTCAGTGCCAACCAACGGTATGTCGTGTTCGCCAAGCTTGTCAGGAGCATCACCAGGGCCAGCGGTCTTCCGGCGTCGTATATGGCTGCTCCGGTGGGGACGGTGGGCTGAGATGTATGGAGCCCTTTGGCGCGTGATGCCCGGTCCGTGGCCGGTCAAGCTCCTTCTATCACTGGTCCTGGTTATCGCGGTGGTCGCTGTCTGCTTCCTGTGGCTGTTTCCCGCGATCGCACCGCATATGCCGTTCAACGGCAACTCGGTCCAGTCAGGACTGCCGTTGCCGGGATCGCCCACCTCGGTCATATGAGGGCGGAACCGAGATGACCAGAAACGCGGCAACGGCCAACAGCGCGACCCCGAAGGGCCCGAGCGGCCCTCACATACTGGTCGTCGACAACTATGACAGCTTCGTGTTCACCATCGTCGGTTATCTGCAGCAACTCGGCGCCGAATGCGAGGTCGTACGCAACGACGCCCTCTCGCCCACCGACGGCGCGGACTTCGACGGTGTTCTGGTCTCACCGGGCCCCGGAACCCCTGAGGACGCCGGAGTCTCGATTGCGATGATCTCGGCCTGTGCCGAGCGCAACCAGCCCATGCTCGGCGTCTGCCTGGGGCATCAGGCACTCGGCGTCGTGTTCGGTGCCACGGTCAACAGGGCACCGGAGCTCCTGCACGGCAAGACCTCGCTGGTGCACCACGACGGGACAGGCGTGCTCCAGGGTCTGCCGTCGCCGTTCACCGCTACGCGCTATCACTCGCTTACCATCGACCCCGTCACCCTCACCGATGACCTTGTCGCGACGGCGCACACCGACTCGGGGGTGATCATGGCGGTTCGTCACCAGACCCTCCCGCTGGAGGGGGTGCAGTTCCATCCCGAGAGCGTGCTGACTCAGGGTGGGCACCGGCTGTTCGCCAACTGGCTACAGACCTGCGGCCAGATGGATGCGATCACCCGGTCTCACGGTCTGAGCCCCATGGTCCACGACGCCACGGGTGTCGCCCGGATGGTCGCTGCGACCTAGGCGCGCCTGGCCATCATCGACGCTGGATGGTCTGTTACCTTCGCGGCGTGGGTCACTTCGTGGGCTCTTGCCGGGCTTCGGCTGGTGTGTTCTGATGGCCGACGTCAGCATCCCTGCCAGCCGGGGTGAGCTCCCGGCTTACCTTGCGGTGCCCTCCGAGGCCGGACCATGGCCCGGGGTCGTAGTTATCCACGACGCGCTGGGAATGAGCCAAGACCTGCGCCGGCAGACCGACTGGCTGGCCAGCGCGGGCTATCTCGCGGCCGCGCCGGACTTGTATCGCGCAGGGCGAAGGCTTGCCTGTATTCGCAGAATCATGCACGATGCCTGTCAGCGACGCGGGCTTACCTTTGACGACATCGAGGCTGTGCGAACCTGGCAGACGGCCCGCGAGGACTGCACCAGTCAGGTGGGGGTGATCGGCTACTGCATGGGTGGCGGCTTCGCCTTGATGCTTGCTCCGGCTGGTGGCCTCTCCGCCGCGAGTGTGAACTACGACCACGTCATCCAAGGACGTCTACTCAGAGAGCTTTCTAGCCGGCGCCTGCCCCATCGTCGGCAGCTATGGCGCCAAGGACCGCGGTAACCGGGGAACCGGGGAACGACTCGACCCGGTCCTGAGCACGGTCGAAGTCGATCACGACATCAAGACATATCCGACTCCGGACACTCATTGCTCAACAACCACGACTCCGGGGCCTCCAATTGACCTTCGTGGTGCTCGGACGGCTCACCGGTTCCAAGTCCCACGAGCCATCGGCGATAGACGCGCGCGCCCGGATCATCGACTTCGTTGGCCAGCACCTGAAGTCATGGTCCCTGAAGTCATGGTCGACCTAAGCCGCAGCGACTGTCGAAGGACACCGGGGTCCCCGATGCCTTCACCCTTCTCAGGGGGTCGTTGTGGGGGTTGAGGTGGGTGCCGTGGTGGGCGTTGGTGTTGGTGTTGGTGTTGGTGTTGGTGTTGTTGTCGGTGTTGGCTGGGGAACCTGTGCGACCGTAAGGATGATCTGCGTGCCTATGTCGACGGTCTCGCCGGTATGTGTCTGTGACAGCACCGTGCCTTCGGCCAAGTTGCTGGCCGCGAACTGCGTCGTGTACTTCAGCCGCGCGTCGGTCAGCGTCTGCTCGGCATCAGCGCGGGCGGCGCCAACCACATTGGGCACCTTGACCTTGCCACTGGAAACCTTGATCAAGACTGTCGACCCTGCCGGCACCGTTTGGTTGGCCTTAGGAACGGTCTCGATCACTGTGCCCTTTTCGACCGTGGGGACGTTGTCGACGTACACCACCTGTCCGGGAGACAACCCGACGGTCTTGATCGACGCTTGTGCCGACTCCAAGGAGAAGCCCGTGACGTCAGGCACAGGCACGTCGCCCGGACCGCTGGAGACGGTGATGGTGACTACGGTCTTGGCAGGGTGCTTCTCGCCAGCCGAAGGGTTCTGATCGATGACCTTGCCCTTCTCCGTCTGGCTGGTGGCAGTCGTGACCTTGGCCAGAAACCCCGCAGACTGCAGCTTGGTGACCGCCTGGTCCTGGGTGAGGCTGATCACCGATGGCACGCTCAACGTGGCTGGGGCCTGGCTGCCGCCGAATATGGCTTTCCCGGCCAGAGCGAGCAGGACCAGGGCGGCAACGACCGCCACCGCCAGCAGGACATAGGTGGCCTTGTGGCGTTTGGGTGGCTCATTGGACAAGTCGGTCCCGATGGCGGGCAAGCTCGCCGTGTTGTGCTGGGTGCCACCCTGGGCTCCGACGACCTGGGTCGGGTCGGACTGGGCCATGGCCATGGCCATGGTCGGGTCGCCGGCCAGCCCGGCCGCGCCGAGCGCTACACCTGCGGCCGTCCCTCGGGCCGCGGAGCTGATCGGCCGTCCGCTGCGGGCAGCTGAAAGGTCGGAGCGGAAAGCTGCTGCGTCCTGGTAACGCGCGTCCCGGTCCTTGACCAGAGAGTGCAGGACGACGGCGTCCATATCGGCGCTGAGGTTCGGCTGGTACACCGATGGGGGCTGGGGCAGCTGGCCAACATGCTGGTAGGCGATTGAGACCGGCGAGTCTCCGATGAATGGAGTGCGGCCGGTGAGCAGCTCGTAGAGCAGACACCCGGCGGAGTAGAGGTCCGAGCGGGCGTCGACTGGATTTCCCTGTGCCTGCTCGGGTGAGAGGTACTGGGCCGTGCCGATCACGGATTGGGTCTGGGTCATAGTGGCGGCGGTGTCGGCGATGGCACGGGCGATCCCGAAGTCCATCACCTTGACGGCGCCCGCCGGGGTGAGCATGACATTGGCCGGTTTGATATCCCGGTGGACGATGCCCATCCGGTGGCTGTAAGACAGCGCATCCAGAACGCCTTCGGTGACTCTGGCCGCATCGTCGGGCTCCATGACCGATAACTCGTTCAGGACCTCGCGCAATGTGCGGCCTTCGACATACTCCATCACGATGTACGGCAGGGTGACCTTCCCACCGCCGCTTTCGGTGTCCTCGTCCTCGCCGGAGTCATAGACCGCGACGATGGCGGGGTGGTTGAGGCCTGCCGCGGACTGAGCTTCGCGGCGGAACCGGGCCAGGAACGATGGGTCGCGGGCCAGGTCGGAGCGGAGCATCTTGATTGCGACGGTGCGGCCGAGTCTGGTGTCGTGACCTGCATGAACTTCGGCCATTCCGCCGCGTCCGATCAGCTCGCCGACCTGGTACCGCCCGCCCAGCAGACGAGTTGCACTGTTCACTGGTTGCCATCCTTCTTTTGGTGGTGGCCCCTGGCCGCGGCCTTGGTCATGGTGGGCTGGCCGGGCATGTTTGAGTCCTTTGAAGGAGACATAATCTCGGTGGTGGTGCTCTGTGTCGCGCCGTTCTGGTTGGGGGTGGGTGAGGTGGTGGCCGGGGCCACGGAAGTCTGGGTGCTGCCACCGCTGTCAGGTAGGGCGAAGGCTGCAAGAACGATCAGCGCCCCGGCGGCAGCCCCTGCCAGAACCCAGGCAGGACGGAGCCGAGAACCTCGATCCGGCATGCCGGGTGGCTCGGTCGCCATGGCCTGTGCCGCCATGTCCCGGGTGGGAGCAGGAAAGGCCAACGCCACCATGGCCTGGGTTCGCGCGGACAAGGCAGGCGCGGCCAGGGCCAGCGCACCGGCGACTGGTGCGCCAGAGGCGAAGGCGGCATCGGGCACACCTAGGGCGTGGGCCATATCGGCTGCAGTTGCCGGACGATCGGCCGGGTTCTTGGCAAGTGCGGCGATGATCACGTTGCGGATTCCGACAGGGACGGTTTCCGGTAGCGGTGGTGGCGGCTGGTTGAGGTGGGCCACGGCCGTGGCGACGAGTGTGTCGGCGTTGAACGGCGGCTGACCGGTGAGCATCTCATGTCCGATCACGCCCAGGGCGTAGATGTCGCTTGAGGCGGTCGCGCTCTGTCCCATGGCCTGTTCCGGGGAGAGGTACTGGGCGGTTCCGAGGATCTGGCCGGTTTGGGTCAGTGGCGCTGTGTTGACCAGACGGGAGATGCCGAAGTCTGTGAGCTTGGCGGTGCCGTCGGGGGTGATCAGGATGTTGGCCGGTTTGACGTCGCGGTGTACGACACCGCCTTGATGGGCAGCCTCGAGTGCGTTTGCTGCCTGGATGAGGATCGACGCCGTCGTCTGTGCTGACATGGGTGCACGCTCGGAGATGATCTGGCTCAGTGGCTGGCCGGCAACGAGCTCCATGACGAGGTACGCGCAGCCGGCGTCCTCGCCGTAGTCGAAAACGGTGGTGATGTTGGGGTGGTGCAACGCGGCGGAGTACCGGGCCTCTGCCCGGAAGCGCTCGAGGAAGCCGCTTTGCTGGCTGAGGGACGGGTTCAGGAGCTTGACCGCGACGGTGCGACCTAGGACCGTATCGGTGGCCGCCCAGACCTCGCCCATGCCGCCGGCTGCGATGGGCTCGGTCAGGGCGTAGCGGTCACTGAGAACCGTACCTGCGGACGGGTTCATGGCTTCACCACCGCCTCAATGACCGCGCGTGCGATCGGTCCGGCGACCGTGCCGCCGAACGCCTCGCTGCCCGCGTTCCCGCCGTCCTCTACGACTACCGCTACGGCGACCTGGGGGTCGCTGGCGGGCGCGAACGCGGTGAACCAGGCGTGCGGGTTGCCGCCCTTGACGTGCTGGGCGGTTCCCGTCTTGCCCGCGACCTGTATGCCGGGGATCTGGGCAGGGGTGCCAGTGCCTGACTGGACGACGGTGACCATCATCCTGGTCAGGGCGGCCGCCACGTCGGGGGTGATCGCTTGCGAGAGCTGTTCGGGCTGGGTCTGGTCGATGATGTCCAGACTGCTGCTCCGGGTGTCCTTGATCAGGTACGGCTTCATGACGGTGCCCTTGTTGGCTATCCCTGCGCTGACCATGGCCATCTGCAGAGGTGTCACCCGCACGTCGTACTGCCCGATGGCGGCCTGTGCGCTCTGTGGAGCGTTCAGGGGCGGAACGACGCTCGGCGTGACTCGCATCGGCACCCCAAGGGAGTCGCCGAATCCGAATTTGGCTGCCTGCGCGCGCAGTGCATCACCGCCGAGGGTGAGCCCCAGCCAGCCGAACGACGTGTTGCAGGAGATCTCGAGAGCGTGCGTCAGAGTCGTCTTGTCGCCCGGGCCGCAGGGCTGACCGTCGTCGGTGGGCAGGTTGACTGTCGACTGGGGAAGGGCGAGCGTCGCCGGTCCGGGGATCAGCGACTGCTCGGTGTACTTACCGGAGGACAGCGCCGCCGCGGCCGTGATCAGCTTGAAGGTGGAGCCCGGCGGGTAGAGGTCACCGGCGATCGCCCGGTTGTCGGCAGGGTGCAGCGGATCGGCATTCAGTGCCTTCCACGCCGCCGCGACCGATTTCAGGTTGTGGCTCGACAACGTCGACGGGTCGTACTGCGGGTGGCTGACCATCGCCAGGATGGCGCCGGTCTTCGGATCCAGCGCGATGACGGCACCGCGCTGGTTGCCCAAGGCATGGTCGGCCGCTGCCTGGGCCTTCGGATTGATCGTGAGCTCGAGGCTGGCCCCGCTGGGAGGCTTGCCCGTCAGCATGTCGAGCACTCGCCGGTAGAAGAGCTTGTCGGACTGCCCGGACAGCAGCGCGTCCTCGTTGCCTTCGAGGCCGAAGCCGGCGCCGTAGGTGAAGGAGTAGTAGCCGGTGACCTGCGAGTAGAGCTTGGCCTGGGGGTAGGTGCGGACCCACTTGAGCTCGTCCTTGGTCGGGACGGACTTGGCGATGGGGGTGCCGTCGACCAGGATGGCGCCGCGCTCGCGGGAGTAACTGTCGAGCAGGGTGCGACGGTTGCCCGGAAGGCTGTCGATGCTGCTGGCCGTGACGAACTGGACCCAGGTGGTGGACATGAGCAGGGCGCAGAAGAGCAAGGCCACGAGGAAAGACAGTCGGCGGATCGGCTTGTTCATTGAAGTCTCACCACTTGGGTGTGGGCCGAGGAGGCGGAGGCTAGCTCTTCGGAATCCGGCAGGGGTCGTCTGGACTGGTCGCTGATCCGCAGAAGTATGGCGATCAGTGACCAGTTGGTCAGCAGGGATGAGCCACCGTAGGAAAGGAAGGGCATCGTCATGCCGGTGAGCGGGATAAGCCGGGTCACACCTCCGACGACCACGAAGCACTGAAGTGCAAACGAAAAGGACAGCCCGACCGCCAGCAGTTTGCCGAAGCCGTCCCGGACGCCGAGGGCCGTGCGCAGGCCACGCTCGACCAACAGGACATAGAGCAGGAACAGGGCGAACAGACCGACCAGCCCGATTTCCTCACCGAAGCTGGGGACGATGAAGTCACTCTCCGGGAAGTAGGTGAACTCAGGGTGGCCACTTCCCAGTCCGCTGCCCAGTAGCCCGCCCTTGGCCATCCCCATCAGGCCCTTGGCTAATTGGTCACTGATGGCAAGAGCCTTGGGGCCGAAAGGATCCAGCCAGAGCAGGACCCGCACGCGGACGTGTCCGATCAGGAGGTAGGCGAAGTAGGAGCCGGCACAGAACAAGATCATGCCGATCGCGATCCACGACCGGCGCTCGGTAGCGACGTAAAGCATCGCGACGAAAACACCGAAGAACAAGAGGGACATACCCATGTCGCCCTCGAAGACCAGGACCCCGACACTGGCTAGCCAGGCGATCAGGATGGGACCGAGGTCCTTTGCCCTTGGTAGGCCGATCCCCATGAACCGGCGTCCGACCATCGACAGCACGTCGCGGGTCTGAACCAGGTAGCCGGCGAAGAAGATGACCAGCAGGACCTTGGCGACCTCAGCGGGCTGCAGTGACAGCGGCCCGATTCCGATCCAGATTCGTGAGCCGTTGATGTTGCGGCCGATGACGGGCACCAGCGGCAGCAGGAGCATTCCCAGGCCGAGCGCCATCGCCGTGAAGGTGAAGCGTCGCAGTTGGCGATGGTCGCGCAGGACGATGATGACGCCGGCTGCGATGAGCACGGACAACGTGCTCCAGATCAGCTGCTTAGGTTCCAGAAGGCGGCTGCCAGTGCGGCCGTAGGCCAAGTCTAGGCGGTGGATCATCACCAGACCCAGCCCGTTGAGCAGGGTCGCGATCGGCAGCATGAGCGGGTCGGCATAGGCGGCTCGCCAGCGCAATACAAGATGGAAGCCGACCGACAGGACAAGCAGTCCGAAGCCGTAGGTGATCAGGTCAGGCGGGAACGTGCCGTTCATCGCCAGGCCGACGTCGAGGTAAGCCAGGAGCACGATCGCGACCGCCATCAGCAGCAGCACCAGCTCGACATTGCGCCTGGTGCGAGGACGGAAGGAGGTGACTGTGCTCATGGTTTGGCGGTACCGCAGGTGCCGCCTGCGGCTTTGGTGGTCTGGCACGCGATAGCCTGCACCCGCAGGTCGGTGACAAGTCGTCGTGCGTCTTCGATGTTGGCGGTGCTCACGGTCGAGTCGACCTTGCCGCGGTAGAAGTCCGGCAGATCGCGCAGCCAGATATCGCTCGTGTTGACCATGTGCTCCAGCCCCCACGGGCCGATGCTCTGGGAGACCCCCTGGTAGATCGCGACGTGACCGTTGGCGTCGCCGACGTAATACTGCTGCTGTGACCAGCCGTATGCCGCATAGCCGCCACCCACCACGGCACCCAGAACCAGAACCACCAGTGCAAGGACCCTGACCCGCCGCCAGCGGCGGGAGGCCCACCCCTCGTCGAGCAGGCCAGGTGATTCAGCTTCATCGCCTTCCTCGGCATCGGTGCCGAGAGCCTCGCGGGACAGAGCGGCCGCCTTTGCTGCGGGGGTAACCGGTATAGCCCTGGTGGTCTTGACCCGGCGTTCGGCCGCCGCGCCGACGACCTCCTGTGCTGTGGATGGCGGCTCGTCCTTGTTGAGGTCGACGACGTCGCCGATGATGCAGGTCACGTTGTCCGGTGCACCAGCGCGCATGGCCAACTCCACTAGGCGCTCGGCCGTCGCACCCGGCGGCTGGGCCTGCAGGAGGATCTCCTGAATGGTGTCGCGGGCAACGAAACCGGAGAGGCCGTCGGAGCAGACGAGATAACGGTCGCCGACGTGGGCTTCGCGCATGGCCAGGTCCGGCTCGTCTTCGTGCGCTCCGGTCAGTACACGGGTGACAAGTGAGCGTTGCGGATGGCCCTCGGCCTCTGCCTCGGTGATCCGGCCCTCGTCGACCAGACTCTGAACAAACGAGTGGTCGTGGGTGATCTGGGTGAGCGCGCCATCGCGCAAAAGGTAGGCGCGGGAGTCGCCGATGTGCGCGACCACGATCTTGTTGCCTGTTCGCAGCAGTGCAGTGACCGTAGTGCCCATGCCCTTCAGCTCCGGCTGGCGCTCTACCGCGTTTCGCAACTCGGTGTTCGCCGTTCGCAACACCTCCGCGAGCCGGTCCAGAGCCTCATCTGCGCCGGGGTTCTCACCGTCGAGACCGACCATCTCGCCGATCGCGATCGAGCTTGCAACATCGCCTGCGGCGTGGCCGCCCATTCCATCGGCGACGACGAGCAGGTGCGGACCGGCATACCCCGAGTCTTGGTTCTCCTGTCGTACCAGTCCGACGTCCGAGCGAGCAGCGTAGTGCAGCGCGATGGCCAAAACAGCCCTACTTCCGCAGCTCGAAGATGGTCTTGCCGATCCGCAGGGTCGAACCGACCTCGACCGGCTTGGGCTCGGTCAGTCTGCTGGATTCCAGGAAGGTGCCGTTGGTGGATCCGAGGTCCTCCACGAACCAGCCGCCGTCACGACGGAAGATACGAGCGTGGCGACCGGAGGCGAAGTCGTCGTCCAGGACGAGCGTGCACTCGGGGTTGCGACCGAGCAGGACGCCACTATCCATCAGGGATAACGTTGTTCCGGCCAAGGACCCTTCGGTGACGGTCAGCGTGGTGGGGATGCGCCGGCTGGAAGCGCGCGATGCTTTGGGTCCGTCCGGCCGGTGGCCCGGCACGGCTGAGGCAACCGGTTCTCGGACGGGGCGCCGTGGCGATCCTGTCTTGCCACGGGTCAGGACTCGGGTGCCGTAGAGGTCGCCGCGCAGGACGCCGACGACGCTGAAGACGAAGATCCACAGGAGAGCCAGAAGGCCGAGACGGATAACCGTGAGGGTGAGCTCACTCATGGGTGGGGATCACCGACGTTCCGCGCGGAAGATCAGGACTGTCCGGCCGACATTGACCCGGTCGCCGTCGGCTAGTCGCTGGCTGGTGACGCGCTCGCCGTTGACGAAGGTGCCGTTGGTCGAGCCGAGGTCGCGGATGTTGGTGACCAGGTGAGGGCCGTCGCTGGTCACCCGTATCTCTGTGTGCTGCCTGGAAATACCCGGGTCGTCGAGAATGACATCAGCGGTGTTGTCACGTCCCAGGATCGTGATGGCGGCGAGCAGGGGGTAGTGATCCCCGTCGACGTCGAGCCAGGGGCGCTGGGCCGGGTGGCTGCGCTGAGGCGCCGAGGGCACTGGCTCCTGATGCGTGATGGGTGAGGGGGGTGAAGCCGTTGCCGAGCCCCCTGCCCCGCCGGCGGCGAACACCGGCGGTGCGGACTGGGGACTGAATGCCGACGGTGGGGCAGGGGGTATGACGGACGGACCCCCGGCAGCCTTGGCCGTGGCCGGACGGACGCGGAATACCCCGGTCTCGAGGTCCTCCTTGGACAGGAAGTTCACCTGGATGGGGCCCCCGGGCTGGTAACGCTGGGACTC
>CABDZK010000036.1_pt1 | contig 22230 bp, 15 predicted proteins | sample 3132141 | NCBI WGS metagenome assembly CABDZK01 (sample SAMEA5534340, study PRJEB31848) | metagenome | biome: tundra; feature: field; material: soil | place: USA | collected 2013-05 | depth 0.45 m | reverse complement strand
TGATCGATCTCGCACTGCAGGCAGGGCTGTCAGAAGACAGCCTCTACTTCAACGTCGAGACGGTCGGCAACGCCTCGTCGGCGAGCATCCCGCTGGCGATCCACGACGCGGTCCGCGACGGCCTCATCAAGGAGCCCACGCGGATCTTCGCTCCGGGCTTCGGAGCCGGTGCCGTGGCCGGGTACTGCGTGATGCGCATCGATCCGGCCGTCGTGGCGATCTTGGTTGACGAGGCGGCCGGCCCGGGCGAACCATCCTCGGCTATGGGGCAACCGCTTCACGCGCCGTCCCCGCACGACACCCAGCTGGCGTTCGGGTAAACCCATATGGGGTAGGTCTCTTGCGGATAGTTCTGTGGCGGGGTGCTTGGCAACGGGCCCCCGCTACAGGTTTCTGTGGCTTCGGAGCGCGACTCTCAGATCGCGGAGACCCGTTGGAGGTAGTTCAGTGACGCCCAGCCGAACGGGATGGGCAGCCAGTAGGTGCACAACCGGAACAGCAGGACTGACGAGACGGCCACACTGGCCTCGATGCCCAGCCGGGTCAGCCCGAACGAGAGCGCTGCCTCAACGCCGCCGAGCCCTCCCGGCGTGGGCACTGCAGAGCCGATGATCGCGCCCGCGAAGTAGACCACCGCCACTTGCGGGATAGATGGGGTAGCTCCGAAGGCGCGGGTTGCGCAGGTCAGTGCTGCCACGAACGACATGTCCAGCATCAGTGCCCCGGCGAAGAGAGTCACCACCTTGCGTGGGTCCTGAAATATGGCCACGACCCGGGGGACGACGCGGCGCACAACCGGCAGAAACCGTCCGATGACCAGGCGGCGACCCGAGGGCACGGTAAGCGCCAGGAGCAGCAGGGCTACGAGCACGATCAGGCCGATGACGGCCGCCAGCGGTGGTGTGAACGGGGCCTTGGGCTGGGTGCCGGCCAGGACGCTGGAGAGCAGCAGCAGGACGAAGTAGCTGGAGAACTGAGCCAGCTGGGCCAGCCCGACGCTGCCTCCGGCGACAGCGGGGTCGACGCCTGCTCGCTGTAGATAGCGCATGTTTAGCGCGATGTTGCCGATGGCAGAGGGGGCGACGAGTCCGGTGAAAGCGACCGCGAGCTGGGTCAGGTAGGTCCGGATGAACCGGAGCCGGGTGCTCACTGCCCCGGTGATCACCAGCGAGGCCCCGGTGATGCTCAAAGCGGTGAAGCCCACTACTGCCAGAGCCCAACCCCACTGGGCGTCGGCCAGGACCTTGCCCACGCCTCCCTTGCCCGCGTTGACGTTGGCCAGCTGGGTCAGGACAAAGTAGGCCGCGATGCCGCCGCCGACCACCGTCATCAGTGTGCGGGGGGTCAGGCGTCTCAGCTCGATCGGCTCGGGCAGTTCCTCTTCGGGTGCCAGCTTGAGCACGAGCTCGCGGATCTGTCGCAACAGGCCCTTGTGCGTGCGCAAGGCGGTGCGGGTCGAGCTGCCCATAGCCACCGTCTGGACCAGTGGCAGGGCTTTGACCATGGCCTGGCTGCCGAGGGATGACACGCCGCTGGCCACAGCTCTGTCCGGACCGACGAGCAGTGCCAACGTTGTCAGGAGCTGGGCCACGTCGATACGCAGCGAAAGATCCGCCGCCGCGATGTCGCCGGTTCCTGTCGCGCTCAGGCCGGCACCGCCACGTTCGTCGAGCAGGAGATTGTCCACGCTCAGCCCACGGTGGGCGATCTGGGCCCGTTGCAGGAGGATGAGCAGCTGCCAGAAGGCGGCTAGGTCGGCGTCGCTGAGGGCCTCGGGCTCTATCTGCGCAAGGGTCGAGCCCTCAGCCGGCCGGTAGGCCAGAACTGCCGCAAACGGCCCCACCTCAGCGGCTGCGAGCAGCTCTGGCGCCCTTACACCAGCGCTGGCCACTGCCATCGCCATCAAGGCATGGTGCTCGACCGCGCGGCGCACTGTCAGGGATGGACCGCGCGCGGACGGCCCACGCAACCGCAGCCGGCGAAACAGGCGCCGGCTCGCGGCGGCGCCGAAGGTGTCGCGGTCCAGGACACGAACGTCCAGTTGCCCCGCCGGCCCCGACCCGGCATACCGTCGCCCCGTGTTGAGTGTCGGGTCGAGCAGCTCCAGCTTGGTGATGTCCAGCCCGCATCTGATGAGGGCGTCGGCGACCTCTGTGCCCAGCGGGCGGTTTGAGACCACGCCCCAAGCGACGTGTGCGATCAGTCCGACGACCCATCCGAGGATGGCGCTGGCGAACAAGGCCAAGGCCGTGACCCCACCGGACAGGAACCCCGACAGGATCGCCGATCCTACGACAACCACGGCCGCCCTGCGCAGGATTGACCGACCGCCGAGCCCCGAGACCGTGAAGAATGCGACGCTGGCCACGATCAGCCCGTCCAGGGGCTCGGTGCGGACGGTGTGGGATTGAATTTTGGTCAGCGCGGTAAGCACGGCGCCGAGGTGCCGAGCCAGAATCAGCTGTTGTAGCAGTAACGCCAGGAAGGCCCCGACGCCGGCTGCGATGACCGCTTCGAAAAGCTGCCAGGATCGCGAGCGCATCAACAGGTCGACGCCTTTGACCACCAGCAGGACCAAGAGCCCGATTCCGCCGGCCCAGCTGAGGAGCTGAAGCAGAACGCTCGGTAAGGCGCCACCGGCGCCGACGAGGTCCTCCTCGAGGCCACTGGCGGTTCCTACGGCGATGGTGCCCAGGCCCACCGAGGTGAACAACAGCACGAGGGCAAACAGCAGTGCGAACACGTCGATGGGACGGCGCACCCGACCACTGCGCGGTTCGATGACTTCGACCCTTTTCGCCTCAATATGTGCGAGCGGGGGTTGGTTCACTCCCTCATACTGCCGTGGATAGGCGATTTTGCGTTACTTATGCGCCGCGGCATGTCTTCGTCGTGCCGATGGGAAAGACCGCGTTCGACGGCTTCAACCAGTCGCGGACGGAGCTCGCGTGCACTGATTACCGCGTCGACCGAACCCACCTTCACGGCCCGGTCAATGCTGTGGATGCCGTCGAACTCCGCAGCGACCTCGCCGAGTTTCTCGGAGCGAACACTGGCGCGTTGCTGGGCCAGCTGCGTGACCAGAACTGCTCGCTGCGCGCCTTCCGTGCTCGATATCGCAGCCTGGAGATCAACGACCCGGGGGTCGGATGCGGTGCGTGAGTCGACTTCGCCGGCGAAGACGACCGCCGCCGCTGGTGCGCCTCCGATCACCGACGCAAACGACCCCTCGACCGCCAGCACCGTCAGCCCGGCGTTGAGCGCCTTGGAGAACACGACGAACGCACCGCCGTGATATCTGGACACGACGCAGAAGACGATCGGCCCATCGAAGTTCACGATCGCCCGCCCGATCTCGGCGCCGTACTCGAGCTGCAGGTGTCGCATCGAGTCCGGGGACCCGTCAAAGCCCGACAGGTTGGCCAGGACGACGACCGGCCGGTTCCCGCTCGCGGCGTTGATCGCCCGGGCGGTCTTCTTCGAGGACCTGGGGAAGAGTGTTCCCGCCGTCCAGGTGTCGGGCCCGTCGCTGGGGGGGAACCCGGGCCGTGGCTGAGGCCGGGACTCGATCCCGATCAGGGACACCGGCCAGCCGCCGAGGTGCGCGTCGAAGACCACGGACGTCTCGGCTCCGGCCATACCCGCCCAGCGCTCGAGCACCCTGTGGTCCTGGTCGGCTACCGAGTGCATCAACGTGCGGATGTCGAACGGCTTCTTGCGGTCGGGGTTGGTTGCCGCCGAGAAGATGTCACCGACGACACGGAACTCGTTGTCAGCCACCTCGTGCGGATAGGTGCACACGTCGCGGTCCACGGGGTCGCTGGTGGCGGCCCGCCGAGGCGCGTCTTCCCCCGGCACGACATAGGTGTGGTCGTAGTGGGCGAGCAGCACGTCGCAGGCACCGGCCAGGTCGGGCGCCCAGTACTGCGCCTGGCCGTTCGGACCCATGACGCGGTCGTAGCCGCCGATGCCGAAGTTGTCTTCGGCCGAGACCCCGCCGGAGAAGTCGAGCGAATGCTTTCCGGTCAGCACCATCGCGCTGTCGGGGGTCATCACCAGAATTCCTTTGGTGTGCATCAGCATGGTGGCTTCTGCGTTCCAGTACGGCTGGGCTCCGACGTTGATCCCGGCGACGACGATGTTGATCTCTCCGCCGCCCTGGGTGAAGGTCACAATGCGACGTAGCGCCAGGGCCACCCAGTCCATGTTCTCGGTACCCGAGCCCATCGAGATCCGCGCGCCGGCTGACAGCGCGAACCACTCGACAGGTACGCCAAGCCGTTTGGCCAGATCGAGGGCAGCGATGATCCTGGCGCACTCGGCCTCGGCCACGGCACCCAGCGCCCGGGTGGGGTCACCCAGCAGAACCACCCGTGTGACGCCTTCGGGGTGGCGCACGGTTAGGGTCCGGGCCAGCCCGACCACGATTCCGGCGCGGTTGCCACCCGGGGCGCGCTCCACCGGCACGAGCGCTCCGTCGTCGTTCAGGTCGTGCTCGACGAAGCTGCCGTACTCCCTGGCGATCAGGCTTACGAGCTCGTAGGGGTAGACGGTGCCGCGTCTGCGGGAGCGCATCACTTTCTGCGCGTAGTCGTCCAGCGGATGCAGTCGCTCGGTCGGCGGACCGGTCACGGCGGTGACGACGCCGGCGCCCGGCTGGTAGGAGAAGCGGACTGCGGCGGAGTGCACTCGTCCGTCGCGGGCCGAGATCCGGCCCTGCACGAGCACCTCCTCGACCCCGGCGCCCCGCGTCAGCGGCGCCATGGTGGCCTGCAACGCCGTGAGCTCATCAAGGGGTGCGTCGATGGCCGGCCAGATGTGCAGGAACACGTGGTTCATGTCGAGCTTCAGGCCCGCTGCGCCACGTGCGGCGCGCGCGCGCCGGATTCCCTCAAGACAGCTGGCGACCGCGCGCTCGGCGTGGGGCAACGACGTCACATGCCCGCCGGCGTCCCGTACGACGGCCATCTCGCGGATCTGCGTCAACGCGACGAGCCGTTGGTCGGCTGGGTTGTCGGGTGCGATGCAGTGGTACAGCAGCACGTCCTCCGGTGCGTCCAACCGGGTGATCTTGAAATCGCGCAACCGCCACAGGTTCAGCCGGCGCCCGACCATCGGGTGGACTCCGCGTACCAGGTCGTCCTCGACGACGCCGTCGGGGCCGGGCCGGAACGTGAAGTATGACACCCGTCGCCCGCCGCCAGGACACACCGCCACAGCGGTGCGACGAACTTTCTGGGCGAAGGGCAGTGCCGTCAAGATCTCTCGCAGCGCATCCGAGAGCTCGGTCACCGACTCCGGGGCGCCGGGCCAGGACAGGTACAGGTCGATGACGACCGCGTGGTCGGCTGGCGCCTGCTCCAGCTCGGCGTCAATCGCTGCGACCAGGCTGGATGAGATGACCAGTTCGGACGACTGCGCAATCGTCGTGACCAGCCGGGTCGGGCGATCGTCCAGGGAATAGTCCGCCGTGACGAACGGCCTGTCCGCAGCGGTCAGCCAGCGCAGGTCGTGGAGCTTGTACTCGCGGTAGTGCCGGCGTACCAGCACCTCGAGCATGGGCTCTCGCTCGGGCAGCGAGTGTTCGATCCGCTGGGCCAGGAACTCCACGATCTGCTCGGGGATCGCGGCCAAATCGTCCAACCGGGGCCCGTAGTCGGGAGCATCCGGGTTGTCGCTCAGATAGATGAGCTCGTCGCTCACGCCGGCCAGCACGGCCTTGCGCTCAGCATCGACCACTGGCTGGTCGAACCATCGGAACCGCGCGCTGCGCGCCAGGTCGCCGACCATGGGGTAGCGCAGCTGGGTGGCCAGCACAAGACGGTCCAGAACCTCTCGTGCCTGGTCAGCTACCTCACCCACCGGCGGCGGCCCAGCCATCCAGTGCTGCAGGAGGGGGATGACGACCAGGTCGGAGGCGGTCCGCTGGGCCAGGAAGATCCGGAAGACCGCTTCCTCGAGCGCGGGGCCGCGCTCGAGGTCGAACACGTCGTAGTGCGCCAGGGCTCGGGCCAGGCGCCGGCGGAACCCGTCGGGTAGGTGCTCGCGGTCTACGTCCAGGCTGTGCAGGTAGGCGTGGAAGTGCTCACGCGGGCTGTGCACCAGCTCGTCGCCTTCTTCTTCGGTGGCTGGCTTGTTGCGGGCGAGCTCGGCCAGGTCGGCGAACGCGGCGAACACGTCGATCTCGTGGTGCAGCGGCGGCTTACCAGTCGAGGTCAGCTCCGCACGTGCCCGCTGGTAGTCGGCCAGTGCGCGCGTGGCGTCCATGGGTGCGAGGTCGAACCCGAGCAGCAGGCTGTGCAGGTCGTGCAGGCTGCGGGCTGCGCGGGCGGCAGCGGTCGCCTCTGGCTGCGTGGGCAGGTCCAGGAGCTGTGGCGGGACGGTCAGTGCAGGTGCACCCGCCGCGCCGGCCTCGTCGCCCGCAACCGGCTCCAGCCGGACGACCGGTGTGCCGGTCTCGACCTGACCGCCGGTGATCACCATCAGCTCGCGCACTCGCGCGGCGTACGGCGCACGCAGCACCGTCTCCATCTTCATCGACTCCAGTACCAGGACCGGGGTGCCCTCCTCGACGTGGTCACCGACCGCCACCGGTACCGCGATCACCAGAGCCGGCGCCGGTGAGCGCATCACACCGCCCTCGTCGCGGGTGACGCGGTGGGTGGTTGAGTTGACCTCGATCAGGTGGACGGGACCGTGGGTTGCGCTAACCATCCGGAACCGGCGGTCCCCGATGTTCATGCGGCCGAAATAGTCGTCGAACTGCTCGAGGTCGGCCTCGACCAGGCGGTCCTGTTGTCCTTCGCCGAATCCGACCCGAAAGCGGGTGGGGCCGACCTGAGCGACAGTGACCCGGTGCGAAATGCCACGCAGCTTCAGGTCGATGGCGTGCCCGAGTTCGTGCCGGGCCTGGGGCCGGCCTCCGTGCGAGGTGGCCAGGAAATGCTGCCGCTCGGCCCGTTCCTGCTCCTCATAAGCCTCGATTGCTGCGGCGACCAGCGCGACTCCCGCGTACTTTTCCGGTTGGAGCCGGCCCTGGCCGCGGACCCGGTCGATCCACCCGGTGTCGGCGCTGCCGTCGATGATCTCGCTCTGATCGAGCAGATCGAGCAGGAAGCCCTTGTTCGTCGTGCCGCCTTCGATGAGAACGGTCGTGTCGGCCAGCGCCCGCCGAAGCCGGGCGAGAGCCTCTGCGCGGGTGACGCCGTAGGCGATCACCTTGGCGATCATCGAGTCGAAGTCCGCGGGGATCAGGTCACCGGGGCCGATGCCGGTGTCCACCCGGATGCCGGGACCTGAGGGCAGGCTGAGCAGGACGATGCGTCCGGGGGAGGGGGAGAAGTCGCGGTCAGGGTCCTCGGCGTTCAGGCGCGCTTCGATGGCGTGCCCCGTCTCGGTCGGGCGTTCGCCCTTGAGCCGGCCGCCGGCCGCGACATGCAGCTGCCCCTTGACCAGGTCGAAGTCGGTGGTCAGCTCGGTGATCGAGTGCTCGACCTGGAGCCGGGTGTTCACCTCCAGGAAGGCGAAGGTGCGCTCACCCGGATGGTAGAGGAACTCAACGGTTGCCGCGCCGACATAGTTGACCGCCAGGGCAAGCCGCTCGGCCGCCGTCTTGAGGTCCTCCATCTGTTCTTCGTCCAGCACGGGTGAAGAGGACTCTTCGATCACCTTCTGATTGCGTCGCTGGACCGAGCAGTCGCGCACGCCCAGCGCCCACGCCGTTCCCTGCCCATCGGCGATGACCTGCACCTCGACGTGTCGGGCACCGGTGACCAGGCGCTCAAGGAACACCACGCCGTTGCCGAACGCACGGGCAGCCTCGTCGCGGGTGCGTTCGAACGCATCGGTCAGCTCGTCGTCGGAAGTGACCACACGGATACCACGCCCGCCGCCGCCGGCAGTTGCCTTCAGCATCAGCGGGTAGCCGATCTCCCGGGCCGCCATATGCGCCGCCTTGATGTTGTCGACCGCGCCCCGGCTCCACGGGGCGACCGGCACGCCGACCTCTTCGGCCAGCAGCTTGGCACCGATCTTGTCGCCCAGACGTCGCATGGCGCTGGCGCTCGGACCGATGAACGTGACCCCGATCCGGTCGCACATCTCGGCAAAGGCCGGGTCTTCGGCCACGAAACCCCAGCCGACCCATGCGGCGTCCGAACCCGTCTGGGTGAGTGCCCGCTCAAGGACGGCGAGGTCGAGGTACGGGCGGTCCACGGCAGGCCCGAGGGCGTAGGACGAGTCCGCCTCTCGCACGAACATGGCCGAGCGCTCGCCGTCGGTGTACAGCGCGACGGTCTCGATCTGCTCTCCGCCCTGGGCGTTGAGCTCGCGCACGGCGTGGATCAGCCGCATGGCGGCCTCTCCGCGGTTGACGATGGCGATGCGCTTGATCATGTGCGGCGTCTCCCAAACATTAGCGGATCCTGACAATAGGACTCAGGGTTCGGATCGGACGGGGCGGTCCGGTTGGAGCTTCCAAGGTGACAAGTGGCTCGTCGTCACGTCGACTCAAGGCCGAGACGGTTAAGCCGCTCGGGAAGGTCTGGGTCAGACATGACCAAGTAGACCAGCCCGGGACGTGCCTGTCATTCCCGCGGTTGCACACCGACCGCTCACTTAGGGTCCGATCAGTCTTTGGCCGTTGAACCAGCAGACGGCGCGCAGCCAGTCGTCGTCGAGGCTCGGATCCCTTTCACGAAGCTGGCCGAGCGCTTCGAGCTGCCGCACGTACGGGTAGGGGATGTTCGGGAAGTCGCTGCCCAGAAGGACCCGATCGGGCAAGGCCGCCAACCGCGGCAACAGGTCGGCAGGGAAAGGCGCGCCCTTCTCGAAGAAGTCCGTGAAGGCCATCGTCGTGTCCAGGTGCACTCTCGGATACCGCTCGGCCAGGGTCAGGAACTCGGCGTACTCCGGTGCACCCAGATGCGCGACTACCGCAGTCAGTAGCGGATGGCGACGCAGCACCCCTTCCAGCTTGTCCGGTCCGGTGAAACCCGCACGCGGAACGGGGCCGCTACCCACGTGCACGACCACCGGAATTGCTGCGTCCGCCAGGAGTCCCCACACCTCGTCCAGTGCTGGCTCCCGCAGGTCGAACCCACCCACCTGGGCATGGATCTTGAAGACCCGGGCGCCCCGCTCGAGTGCCGAGCGCACCTGAGACAGGACGCCGTCTTCGGGGAAGAATGTTGCGCTGGGGATACAGTCCGGCTCGGTCGCCGACAGATCAAGGGCGAAGTCGGTGAGATCGCCGGCCATACCGGGCCGGTGCGCGTATGTCAGCGCAGTGAAGCGGCGGACCCCCATCTGCCGCAGGTGGGCCAGCCGCCTTTCCTGGGCCCAGCGATACTCGATCGGCCAGGTGCGCCCGATAAGGGGCCCCGCTTGGTCGAAGTGCGCCCATACTCGCCGCATCATCCGCCCGGGCAGGAAATGGGTGTGGATGTCGACAAGCCCTGGTAACCCGAGTCGATGCCACCACTGTGGCACGTCGGAATCGGTGAGTGGCTTCATGCGATCTCCATGTGGACAAAGGATCTGGGTGTTCATTGAGGAACCGTACGGGTCAGCGTTGCGCCGCCCCCTGCACCTTGGTTTGGAGGACTCGTCGCGCCGAGGCTACCGCTTGGTTGCGGGGAAGCCTTCCGTCGTTGACCGCCTGTGTTACAGCTTCGGCCCCCTGCCCTTAAGTGACGCCCACGCGGTACTGGCAGCGGCCATGCGTCCGTTCTCTGGTGCGACGTCGCCATGGTCTGTTGGGATCCGGCTGCAGGCGGACATCACCCACCGTTGTCAACGCCTTGTCCTGCGGCGCTTGGACTCTGGTTGCGGGCGCGATGTTGGAGCGCAGCGCGTATCTTCGGGACCTTCGACTCTGGCGCGAACGCCCAGCATTTCCTTGGCTAGGGAAATGCTTGTCTATGACTTCACCCGCATTCCCTTGCCGGTCGACCAGGTACGCCATCGGCTCTTTGCTGCAGTGAGCGGCTTGTGGCAGCAGGTAGCCGAAGCCGCCTACGACGAAGGTGAGCAACTGCTCAGCCGGGTTGGCCCCTTTGGGCCCGTTCCCGGGCTGTCGAAGGCCGTCAGCGTGCACGTTAGCAAGAGCAGGGATCGTGGCGAGGGGTTCGTCGTGCCGTTCCGTTGGTCGGCGACCGGGCCCACCGAGCTGTTCCCGGTGTTGGAGGCCGACCTCGAGGTTGCACCGCTGGGAGCCCACGATTCGCAGCTGAGGCTCTCCGGTAGCTATGACCCACCGCTGGGATCCATCGGCAGGCAGCTGGATCGGCTTCTGCTGCATCAGCTGGCGGAGGCTACCGTGCGCGCATTTCTGAGCCAGCTGGTCGCGGCCCTTCTCGTGGAGCCTGCGTCAGACGTCGGGCAGACTGCGGCTGACGTGGAGCCTGCGCCCGACGTCGTGCAGACCCCGGAGGTAGAGGCTCAACCTCAGGTCAGGGAGCCTGAGAGGAAGCCGGAGGGAAATCGGCGCGCGTCCTCCCGCTGATTGTCACCAACCTGGTGCCCGTAAGCTCCCGCGTCACAGTGATCGCTGTGGTTCGAGGTGAGTCTGGACGTCGGTGTCGGGCAGATCCATAGCGATCGCCACTTCGACGTCGTCGGCCAGGGCGTGGCCTCGCTCGACCGTCCAGTTCGCAGGAACCAGGACCGTGAGCGAGATGAAGCGGTGCCGGCCTGACTCCCGCGTGCGAAGGTCGGTGAAGTCGAGGTCCGCTGTTCGCATCCGGTCTAGCACGGCAGTGACTCGCGCGAGGTCTTCAGCCGGCATTGCGGCGTCGAGCAGGGACGTCACCGACTGGGATACCAGCCGGAACCCGGTCACGAGGATGTTCAGACCGACGATCGCAGCCACGATCGGGTCCAGTCGCTCCCGGCTGGTCAGTCCCACGAGAAGCACCCCGACGATGACGCCGAAAGATGTCCACACATCGGTGATCAGGTGCTTGCCGTCTGCGGTCAGGGTGACCGAGCGGTGGGCCGCGCCTGCCCGCAGCAGAAGCATGCCGACGGCGCCGTTGACTGCGGTAGCCACGCTCGAGATCGCCAGGCCTAGCCCGACGCTCTCCAGCGCGCTCGGATGCAGAAAACGCTGCACCGAGGTGACCAGGATGAACCCCGCTGCGACGAAGATCATCAGTCCTTCGATGCCCGCCGAGAAGTACTCCGCCTTGCCGTGGCCGAAGTTGTGGTTATCGTCAGCGGGTCGCGCGGCAACGTGTAGGGCGACCAGCGCGACCACAGCTGCAATCAGGTTCACACCCGACTCTGCGGCGTCTGACAGGAGTCCGACCGACCCGGTCAGGAGGAATGCCCCAGATTTCAGCGTGATTGTCACCAGAGCTGCCGCGATAGACAGCCACGCGAACTTGGTCAATCGTGGCGGGGCGCCGTCGGGTTCTGCGCCCACCTGCGGAAAAGGGATCCTTCTCACATGCTCATCCTGTTAGGACGCTGTGTCTGCGGAATCGCCACGGTGGCCGGCCGACACGATCTGGCGCAAGCCTCGGACGGGGCGTTCACGCCAGTCGGGACCAAGGGTGACAGCCAGCACGCCTAGCATCGTCGCTGCTCGCAGCCAGCCCAGGACCTCATCGGTCGGGGTGAAAGGTCCTAGGCTGCGCACGACATACAGGCCGGCGACGACCCCCATGCTGACCCATGGCCAACGGGTCCGGCGCCAGCACAAATCCACGACCACAGTCGCCAGCACCAGGCCGGCGGTGTAGTAGGAATAGGCGCCTGGGTCGAGCAGCATGCGCACTGCCAGTACCACCGCAGGCACGGCCAGCCAGCGGCCACGGCGTACCGCCACTGCTCCGAGGGCGACGCCCAGAAGTACCTGGACCGGACGGTCCCAGGACGGGGTTGACGCCGCAGTGACACCCAGCGCACGCAAGGACGAGGATGCCACGTTGGGGATGGTGAACCCGCTCGCATGCAGGGTGAGCGGGTCTGCGAGGACAAATGGCAGCCAAGCTGCCGCCACCGCGGCCAGCCACACCAGCACGGCTCGATACCAGCGGTCGCGCGGCAGGACCAGCAGCAGGGGTACGAAGGCCAGCGCCCAAGGCTTGGCGTCGGCCGATGCCGCCAACAGCAAGGCTGCCGGGATGGGCCTGCACCGAGCTAATGCGTGCATGGCCGCCACGAGCAGGATCAGAGCCAGCGCATCGTCCAGGTGGGTGTAGTGGACCGCTAGCTCGGCCCAGACGGGCAACAGAACCGCCGCCGCCAGGCCACGCTGTCTGTTGGTGACGGTGACGTGGGGCAGATGGGACAGGGAAAGCAGCATCGCCGGGCCGGTCGCTGCGATCACCGCGGCGGCCACCCACCCCGACAGCCAGGCAGGAAGGCCGGTCAGCGGCTCGGCAGCCAGGAAGGTCAGCGGCCCGATCTGTAGCTGCGGGTGCGCGGCGTACAGGTGCAGGCCCGCTCCCGGGCCGTTGGAACTCAACAGCGCAGCCCCAGTGGCCACGAAATGCCAGGACACCAGCGCGTGCCAGACCTGCGCACAGGCCCAGAACGCCATCCATGCCCAGGGGAACCACGCAGAATCCAATATCTTGAGCGGGGATCGAGGGTACCGGTGTTCTATCGGGGATAGATCCGGCGGCCGCCGGATGGCGGTTACCGAGGACATGCAAGCCTCATACCGAGGTTGATTCGGTCAGCTGTCGCGGTGAGGCGGCGGCAAGGATCAGGCGGTTCATGATGCCCAAACCTGACACAAGTTCCTGGGATGAGCAAAATGATGCATCGCGGATACTAAGGCAGGACGCTTACGGTCGGGACCAAATACCCATGGCAGGGGCAACTACACGGCCTGCCCCGGGCACACTTCGTTCAAGGTGCGTCCGCGCCAGCAACGCTGACTCACAGAATCGGCGAAGGCGTGTTGGCCAGCAGCGTTGATGCGATCAGCTGGTGACCTGCGGCGTTGGGGTGGTCGCCGTCCGCCGCCAGCAGGGCGGTGGGGTTCTTGGAGCCGTTTCCCTTGAAAGGCGCATAGAGACTCACGCAGGTGGCGCCTGCAGCTCGCGCAGCGGTGCAGACCGAGTTGCTCTCCGAGCGGGTGAGCTGGTCACTCCAGTTCTGGAAGCTCCCGCCGTTCTCGGCGGTGCCGACGTCTCCGTCTTGGAAGACGTTCCAGTAGTCCGTCACGAGAATTGTTTGGGGGTGGCCCACGTGAGCAGCCTTGGCAGCATCCACGATCAGCTGCGTGTTATGTCCGATGGAGTCGACCATTGGTCCGTAGCAGGTCGCCGGGCAGTCAGCGGGCTGCTTGCTTTCCAGTGAGACCAGGTCATTGGCACCGATCGTCACGAGCAGGATGTCTGCCTTGGCGGCAGAATCGCGGAACGACCCGGGCGTGGTCATCTCCGCCAACAGCTGGGTACTGGTCATCCCGGGCACACCCAGGTTCACTGAAGAGGTCGTCAGACCTCGCGCGGAGGCCAGATTGTTTGCATACATCGTCACGAAGGTCGAGCAGCTGCAGTTTTGACCTGAGGTAACTGAATCGCCGATCCCGACCACTGTGATTGACCGGCTTGTGCCTGCCGAGGCACTCGGCGTCGCCGGAGTCGGCCGGGGGGCTGACACCGTCTTGGTCACTACACGCTTGGCTGCTGACCGGGCAGGAGCTGCCTGGGCGAATCCGGTCAGCGCCACCGCCACGGCGATGGCGATCAGCGCGGCGAGCACCCCGGCCGCCTTGAGCCGGGAGCGGCTCCAGAAGGTCCCAGAGATGTGTTCCGGCGCGGACATGGAGAAAAGGTTACGCCTCGAGCCCGCCGCAACCCTGTGCGCAACCTGCCAGTTCCATGTGCGTCTGCTCTTCGCAGTACTCCAACGGAGCGCGCTACTTCCACCGGAAGTGCACGAAGACGCGGCCAAAGTTGTTGGAGTCCTTCTCCACTCGGTGGTATAGGGCCTTGATCTCCTTCTGATCCAGAAAGCGCAGGACATGCTTCTTCAGGGCGCCGGAGCCCTTGCCAGGGATGATCTCGACCAACGGTGCCTTCTTCAGGACTGCCTCGTCGATGATTGCGCGCAGTGCACGGTCGATGTCTCCGCCGTGGTTGTAGATGTCATGCAGGTCGAGCTTGAGCTTCATTCCGTCATCGACTTTCGGCCCCACGCGGAGACCATCGGGGAGGTGGCGAGGTCCAGACGTCCGGACATCACATTGGACAGGTGCTGCTCGAGCTCAGCGTCGGAGGCTATGCCTGCCGCGACCATTCGGTCACGGACCTGTTCGACCGTGGCCCGCTCCAGCTCGGTGCAAGCCGGCCCGCCCACCGGGAAGTATGCGTCGGACTGCACCTCGCTGAGGCCGGCCTCTCGCAGGAGCCTGGGCAGCTTCCTGCCGTATGCCAGGTCGACGCCGCGCTCTGCGAGCAGCATGCGGAAGCCGTGCTTCATTCTGTTGGCCAGCTCCTGTTCGGCGCCCGACTCGTCCGGGCAGACCAGCGGCTGTAGCGCAGGGTCGGCCTCCTCCAGCAGCAACCAGCCACCGGGTTTGACCGCAGCGATCATCGAGGCAAGTGCTCGTCCACGCTGCGTCACATGCACCAGAACCAGCCGGGCGTGCACGAGATCAAAAACCCCCTCCGGAGGCGGCTCGAGCCCTACGTCGTGGCGTCGGACCTCGTAGGAGGTCTCCGGGCCACCCAGCCATGAGGTGTCGATGTCAGTTGCCAGGACGTGGCCCTCGGGGCCTACCTGTGACGCGAAGTGGGCCGGCACGCTCGGGCTTCCCGCGCCGACTTCCCACACCGCCCATCCCGCCGTGAGCCCGAGCGCCTGCGCGTGACGGAACGTCGAGGGGTTGAACAACACCGACAGCGCGTCGAATCGCTGTCCGGCTTCCACTTGCTGGTTATCGAGCAGATAAGTCTCGTTTCGGTGCACGTGTTCATCTTGCGCCTGCGACATATGGCGGGCCAAGAATCGCTTCAGTAAACTTCGCTTGCGTATGTCACTGGTGGGTACACCTCAAGGGAGTGGCCGTGACCAGAAGTCGCGTACACACGGCAATGCTGAACGGACACGAGTTCTGGTATGTGGACAGCGGCGATGGCCCGGCGATTCTGTTCATCCACGGGCTGACTGGCTCGCATCGCAACTGGGCGCATCTGGTCGGGAAGCTCGATCCCGATCACCAGGTGCTGGCGCCAGACCTTTTCGGCCACGGCGCCTCGGCGAAGCTGATGGGGGACTACTCGCTGGGGGCGCACGCGGCAACCTTGCGCGATCTGCTCGATCGGCTCGAAATCGAACAGGTGACCCTGGTGGGGCATTCCTTCGGTGGCGGTATCGCGATGCAGTTCTGCTACCTGTTTCCGGAGCGGGTCGAGCGTCTTGTCCTGGTCTCCAGCGGCGGACTGGGACGGTCCGTGAGTCCGTTGCTCCGCGCGGCCACGGTGCTAGGGGCTGGCTTGGTCCTGCCGGTGATCGCGTCCGGTTGGGTGCGCGGACGTGTCGAAGCCGCGGGACGGATGCTTACCAGCAGGGGCTGGCGGGCGAGTTCGGACATGACCGAGATCTGGCGTGGGTTTACGTCCCTGGCTGACGCCGACAGCCGGCGAGCCTTTCTCGCAACGACTCGTGGGGTCATCGATCCAGGCGGACAGACCGTCTCTGCTCATGATCACCTGCCGATGGGCATCGACGTCCCAACCCTCGTTGTCTGGGGCACGCGGGACCGGATGATTCCCGCCTGGCACGCGACCACCGCCCACCAGGTGATCGCCGACAGCCGCGTGGTGCTGTTCGAGGGTGCCGGACACTTTCCACACCTTGAGCAGCCCGAACGGTTCGCTCAGCTGCTGAGCGATTTCATCCGGCCGTGAACCCTGCTCGGTAAGGCCCGTCATGGGCCTGACCTCAGCTCAGTGTCTGGCTTCGCCAAAGGTCGATGCCACCCTCGACCGCGTGCTGGTCGATCTCACTTAGCTCCTCGGCGCTGAACTCCAGGTTGTCCATCGCAGCGATGTTCTGCTCCAGCTGTCTGACCGACGACGCTCCGACCAGCACGGAGGTCACCCGCTTGTCGCTGGCTAGCCAGGCGAGCGCCATCTGAGCCAGCGACTGGTCGCGGCGGGCGGCAATCTCGTTCAGGGCACGGATGTGTGTGAGGTTCTGGTCGGTCAGCAGATCCTTCGACAGTGACGAGTTCTCGGCCATCCGTGAACCGGCCGGAATACCGTTCAGGTACTTATCGGTCAGCATCCCCTGCGCCAGCGGCGAGAACGCGATGCACCCTGCGCCCACCTTCTCCAAGGTCTGCAGCAGGCCACCCTCAACCCAGCGGTTGAGCATTGAGTAGGACGGCTGGTGGATGAACAGCGGGGTGCCGAGCTCGGTCAGGATCCGGGCAGCTTCAAGGGTTCGCTCCGGGGAGTACGACGAGATACCTGCGTACAAGGCCTTGCCGGAACGCACAGCCGAGTCCAGCGCTGCCATGGTCTCTTCGAGCGGGGTCTGCGGATCAGGTCGGTGGGAGTAGAAGACGTCGACGTAGTCGACACTCATCCTCTTCAGTGACTGGTCCAGACTCGCCAATAGGTATTTGCGGGACCCAAACTCCCCGTAGGGGCCTGGCCACATGTCGTAGCCGGCCTTGGTGGAAAGGAAGAGCTCGTCTCGGTAGGGCAGGAAATCCTGGCGCAGGATCGCTCCGAAGTTGGTCTCGGCCGAGCCGTATGGAGGACCGTAGTTGTTGGCCAGGTCGATGTGACAGACGCCGAGGTCGAAGGCGCGCCGAAGGATCGCCCGCTGGGTTTCGCGCGGGTGCTCGTCTCCGAAGTTGTGCCAGAGCCCCAGCGAGACAAGGGGGAGCTTGATCCCGCTTCGCCCAACCCTGCGGTAGGTCATCGAGTCATAGCGGTTCTGTGCGGCGACATATGTCATGAGGTGCATTCTCGCAGGTTCAGGTGGCCCGCTGATCCCCGCCAGCTGAGCGCACGACAGCCACTGGGCCGGTGGCTCGTTTCAGGATGCGACGGCTGACCGAGCCAAGCAACAGACCAATGAACCCGCCTCGTCCGCGCGAGCCTACGACCATCAGGCTTGCGCCGCGGGACTGCTCGAGGAGCTCGACGACGGGATCACCGCGGACGACGTGGCTGCGGACTGGAACATCCGGATACTTGTCCAAATAGCCAGCCAGAAGCTCGGAGATCAGGGTCGCCTCCTGGTTGGCGATCTCGGTCCAGTCGCCGATCCAGGGCTCGCCGAGGCTGACGCCCTCCAGCGGCTCCCACCACCAGGTGTGGACGGCGGTGAGGCTGCTTCCGGTCGATGCGGCGTAGGCAAACGCGTAGGCCAGGGCTGGCTGGGAGGCGTCGGAGCCATCGACTCCCACCACGACCGGTCCTGACCCAGCGCCCCGGATGCCGTTCTCCCGCACGACCACCACGGCGCTGCTCGAGTGAATGGCCACCTGCTGGGACACCGAGCCAAGAAGGGCAGTGGGTACGGAGTTGCGACCATGGGACCCCACGACGACGGTTCCGGCGATCTTGGACGCCTCGATCAGCGTTGTGGCTGCAAAACCGGTGACGCTATGGGCAGTTGTCGGTAGCTCTGGAGCCGTCGTCTGGACCAGGTCGATGGCTGCGGTCAGGACGGGGTCGCTGCTGGCTGGGGCCTCCTTGGTGCCGAGCTGCTGCTTGTCGGTGAGCACCGGTTCGGTCTCCAGGGCATGCACCACATGCAGTGGCTGTCGTGTTCGTTGGGCTTCGGCCATAGCCCAGCGCAGGGCCGAGTCGCTGGAGGCAGAACCGTCCACGCCGACGACGACACTGCCCTCAGTGATCTGGTGGGTGCTCATGCTGGGCTCCTTGGGTGTGACGTCCTGTTGCCTGGGCCACACCAGCATGGCTGCCCGCGGGCTCTGCCGCATCAGGCGACAGTCTCTTGGCGGCAGAAATCTGACGAGTCCTTAGCACCCGACGGTCAGAAGGGTGTCATCCACGGCCTACGCTCAAGCAATGGCGACCGCGACGGCAGAAACTAGTGGTGCGCCCACCGCGCCTGCAGCGTTGGTGGGCTCGGCGGATCTGCCCGAGCGTCTTGGGTATCGGCTCAAGCGACGGGTGTTAGGTCCGGCGCTGACCACCGACCAGCTCGAACACGAGACGTTGTCCAAGAAGCTCGCCCTCGGCGTTCTCTCCAGTGACTGCATCTCCTCCTCGGCATATGGGTCTGAGGAGATCCTGCTCATCCTGTTGCCGATGTTCGGGATAGCTGCATACAGCCTGCTGTTGCCGATGACCCTGGTCGTTCTTGTCGTCTTGGTGTTGGTCACCCTGTGCTACCGGCAGGTCGTCATGCTCTACACCAAGGCTGGTGGCTCGTATGTCGTGGCGCGGGAGAACTTCGGCCCAGTCGTCGCCCAGGTGGCAGCGGTCGCGCTCATGGTCGACTACATCGTCACCGTGGCCGTTCAGTCCGCAGCCGGGACCAACGCAGTCACCTCTGCAGTTCCGGTGTTGGTGCCGTACAACCTTGAGATCACTGTCGCGGTGGTGGTGATCCTTTTCTACGGCAACCTTCGTGGGCTGCGCGAGGCAGGTCGAACGTTCGCCTTCCCGACATACTTCTTCGCCGGCTCCATGTTTGTGGTGATCATCGGTGGCATCGTGCGAGAGGTGCTCGGGGACCTGCCGCAGTACGATCCTGCCCATTCGCCTGGTGCTTTTCCGATGGGGCACAGCACCGCGTTGCTGAGCTTCGGCGCCATCTACATCCTGCTGAAGTCCTTCGCCAACGGCGGGTCGTCACTGACCGGGCTCGAGGCGATCTCCAACGGCGTCAGCACCTTCAAGAGCCCCAGGGGCCTGAACGCCCGCACGACCCTGGTGGTGATGAGCTGCATCCTGGGCTTTCTGGTCGCCGGAGTCTCGTGGCTGGCCCACCAGACGCACGCGGTGGCGTACGAGAGCGGTTCGCCCACCGTCATCTCCCAGGTCGCCAAGGCGGTGCTGGGCGGCAGCATGGCCGGGCATATCGGCTTCCTGCTGGTGCAGCTCGCCACGATGCTGATCCTGTACACCGGAGCCAACACGCCCTTCAACGGGTTTCCATTCCTGGCGAACTTCGTTGCCGCCGACGGCTTCCTGCCTCGCTGGCTGACCAAACGCGGTCACCGCCTGGCCTTCTCCAACGGGATCGTGGTCCTGACGGTCGCATCGATGGCACTGCTCCTGGGCACGGGCGCGCACGTCGACAAGCTGGTGGCGTTCTACGCAATCGGCGTCTTCACCGGCTTCACGTTGGCCGGCTTCGGGATGGCCAAGCACTTCAGGACCTTCAAGGGCCCGCACTGGAAGGCCAACGTCGCGCTCAACAACGTGGTGGGCGCCGTCTCGGGCTTGGTCGTCCTGATCTTTGCCGTCACCAAGTTCACCGAAGGTGCCTGGCTGGTCGTCTTCATCTTCCCGGTCATGGTCATCGTGCTGCTACGACTGCACCGAGCCTACAACCGGGAGGCCGCGTTGCTCGAGGCCGTGCCGAGCGCCCAACCGGTGGTCCGCGCGGCCCGCAGCACTGTCGTCGTGCTGGTCGACTCGGTCGACCTCGCAGTCATCCGTGCCATTCGGTATGCCCACACCCTGCGGCCGAGCGAGCTTCATGTCGTGCACTTCGTCATCGACTCGAGCCACGCTGCCGACCTGCGCAGGGCGTGGGACGCCCAGCCCGGTATCGACCTGTCCCTGGAGCTCGTGGACTGCCCGGACCGTCGGCTGCCACGGGCTGCCCTCGAGCTCACCGAGCGACTGGTCGCCGAAGGTGCCTCCACCCAGGTAACCATGCTGTTGCCGAGACGCTCCTACGGCGCTTTCCTGGGCCGCATGCTTCACGACCGGACCGCGGACGATATTGCCGCGGCCGTCTCGACCGTGCCCGGCGCGGTGGCCACGATCGTCCCCTACGACGCCACCAAGCCGACGACGCTGCTGCGTCGCAGTGGATCAGGGCGCGCCATGGTGGCGGGATCAGAAAAGTACGGTGTGCCGCCCGGCGACCTGGAGGTGTTCGACGAATCACCTCCGGTCGACACCGTGGGTCAGGGAAACCGGGTTGCCATCCAGAACGCCACGCACCGCCAGAACGCAGTCGTGCAAGGCCGCATTCGTTCCGTTCAGGTCTCCCCGATCTCGGGTAGTCCGGCGCTGCGCTGCGAGCTGGTTGACGAAACCGGTGGGGTGACGCTCTTGTTCTATGGCCGACGATCGATCGTCGGCATCGAACCTGGCGTGCATCTGCGGGCGGAGGGGCGCATCGGCACCTACAAGGGTCACCTAGCGATCGCGAATCCCTTGTACAACCTGATGCCTCGGGACCAGGGCGAGTGAACGCTTCGGTTTGAACGGGGCCTCTGTCAAACGGACGGATTGAGGGCGGCGTCACCGACCGTCGCGGGCGTGCCGTTGGTGGGCGGGACGAGATGTGTGTGGATCTCGGTGGTGAGCTGGTGAACAATCCGGGTCAGCTCGGTGTTGGTGTGCAGCTCCAGCTCACTGGCGACGAAGTCGTGGTCGGCTTTGGCCTGTTGGAAGGTGGCCTGCCGGTTCTGCCCGATCATGACAAAGGTCGACAGGAAGATCGCCTCAAGGGAGACGATAAGCGTCAGAGTCGGCCAGGGACTCTTCTCGAACACGAGCATCCACACGGCGAAGACCACGCCGTGCAGATACACGAATCTCATGGAGCCGGCGAAGGCTGTAATTGCGTCCGCAACTCGTAGCTGAAGCTTTGCCGACCTCCGCTCGCTCACGGCCAGAAAGGCCGGGTGCTTGGGCTTGTTGTGCTGGATGTCGGTCATCTGCTGGTGCCTTTTGTCGTACTGTCGGTTATTGATGCAGAACAGTCTCTGGGCATTACCCCAAACTGCTCTCCAAAGGTATTGCCGATTCGTATTCGGTGTGCCCGCTATCGAACAGGTGCGGACCGGTGCTTGGTCGGGCGATGCCAGGTGGCATGCGAGGCTACTCATCATGACATCCGCTTCGCCCACATCCGGGTGGACCGCCCTCGTGCTCGCAGGGGGACGTGGTTCTCGACTCGGCAACGATGACAAGGCCGCGATCACCATCGGCGGTACGTCCGCGTTGGATCAGCTCCTTTCCTCGGTTCCAGAGTGTGTCCCGGTCGTGGTCGCCGGCCCTGAACGCCCAACCAAGCGTCCCGTCATCTTCAGGCGGGAGTGGCCCATCTATGGCGGACCGGTCGCAGGTATCGCCTCCGGGCTGGAGGCGGTAAGCACTGCGGTGACCGCGCTGCTGGCCGTGGACATGCCATGGGCCGGTGGGCTTGTTGAGCATCTGATCGCCGAGTTCGGGTCCTGCGATGCGGCTGCCCTGGTGCCGGTGGACGGGTCGGGATTCCGGCAGCCGCTGTGCGCGGTTGTCCGTACCCAGGCGTTGCGCACTGCGTTGGGCCAGCTCGGCGACCCTCAAGGACGGTCTTTGCGGGACCTCATGTCACTTGTCGACGTTCAGGAGCGCCCCCTGCGCGGGGCCGAGATGGGCTGGGTCCAGGACATCGACACTGCGCAGGACCTGCGGGAGGCACGATCGACGCGGGCCTCGTCCGGAGTGGTCGCACCTTTACCCAGAACCGATGAGTCCACCATCAATGAACAAGGAGCCAAGCCGATGATGCAAACCTGGATCGATGCAGTATGCGCCGACCTGAACCTGCCGGCTGACGTGAACGTCGATGTCATCCTGGACGTGGCCCGGGTGGCCGCGCACAGCGTCGAGCGGCCAGCCGCGCCGATTACCACCTTCTTGCTCGGCTCCGCTGTCGCGGGCGGGATGGAGATTCACGAGGCTGTCGCCAAGATCCAGGAGCTCGCAGAGAGCTGGCAGACCTTGGCGCAGTAGCCGGAACGGCCGCGGCCCACCCACGACTTTCGTGGGCGGGCCGCAGAGGCTTACCGCTTCAGCGGCAGTGACTTCGTACCCTCGATCTGAACAGCCTGAAGCTCGCTGGGGGATAGGCCGAGCAGGCGGAGGATCGTCGGGGCGATCTGCGTCGTCTCGACGGTTGTGCTGGAGCTGGTGCCTGCTTCGGTGGAGGCGCCGGAGACGACCAACGGGACATTGCGATCCTGCGGGTCGGCACCGCCGTGCTCGGCGAGCTTGCCCATGCCACCGGTGAACACGACGCCGTGTTGGGCGAACGCGTACAGGTCAGGGA
>CABDZK010000032.1_pt1 | contig 22864 bp, 21 predicted proteins | sample 3132141 | NCBI WGS metagenome assembly CABDZK01 (sample SAMEA5534340, study PRJEB31848) | metagenome | biome: tundra; feature: field; material: soil | place: USA | collected 2013-05 | depth 0.45 m | reverse complement strand
GTCGCCCTGCACGACGGCGATCGCGTGCTGGCTGAGTCGAGCACGCTGGACGCCCGGCGGCACGGGGAGTACCTCGCGCCGGGGATCGCCAAGGTCTTGGCGCAGGCAGGGCGCACCTCGGCCGAGGTCAGTGCGGTGGTCGCAGGTACCGGCCCCGGGCCCTTCACAGGCCTGCGGATCGGTCTGGTCACCGCGCGCACGTTTGCCTTCGCCGCCGGCGTACCCGTGTTCGGGGTGTGCAGCCTGGACGCACTGGCCCACCAGGCCTGGCTGCAGGACCCGGCCAGCCTGGGCCGGTCCTGCGTGGTGGCCACTGATGCGCGGCGCAAGGAGGTCTACTGGGCGCGCTATGACATCACGGATCGCGGGGTCCTGCGCACCGGCGAGCCGCTGGTCGCCAAGGCAGAGTCGATCGCCGAGCAGGTGCGGGATCTGCCTGTGATCGGGCGCGGTGCCGTTCTGTACCCCGAGTGGTTCGGCCGGCGACTGGGCCCTCTGGATGTCAGCGCCGGGGCACTGGCTGGTCTTGCGGCGCAGAGAATGGCAGCCGGGGAGCAGCTTCCCGCCGCCGACCCGATGTACCTGCGACGCCCTGATGCGACACCCATGGCGCCGCGCAGGCTGGTGCTGCCATGAGCGTCCCGGATGCGAGCAGGCCCGAGAGGTCTTTGCCCGAGACGACCCTGCGCGAGATGACCTGGCGGGACATCCCGGCCCTGACCGCGATCGAACCCGCGCTGTTCGCTGATGACGCCTGGTCGGAGCCGAGCTGGTGGGCGGAGCTGGCCGGCCGTCCGCGGCGCTCCTACGTCGTCGGCGAGCAAAGTGGCACCTTGGTCGGATACGCCGGTGTCGACTGCGGTGGCGAGGTCGCTGACGTGATGACCATTGCCGTCACGCCGGCAGCTCAGGGGCACGGGCTGGGCGCCGTCCTGTTGCACTGGCTCATTGCCGAGGCTCAACGTTCCGGCGCCCAGCATCTGATGCTTGAGGTTCGGGCGGACAACGTTGTGGCGCAGCGGCTCTATCTCGCAACGGGCTTTTCCACACTGTCGGTGCGACGCAAGTACTACCAACCGGGGGACGTGGACGCACTCATCATGAGAATGCATCTGTGGGACATGACGGACGACCCGGCCGAGGACGCCCCTGATGACCCGGCCGAGGACGTACCCGGGGACCCGAGCCAGGACGTGCCCAAGTGAGTAGCGAGCCCCTGGTGCTCGGGATCGAGACCTCCTGCGACGAGACGGGCGTCGGAATCGTACGAGGTCACACGCTGCTCGCCGACGCCGTTGCCAGCAGCGTCGAGGAGCATGCGCGATTCGGTGGGGTGGTGCCGGAGGTGGCCAGTCGCGCGCACCTGGAGGCCATGGTTCCGATGATCGACAAAGCCTGCCGCGACGCAGGAGTCCGCCTAGATGATCTGGACGCGATTGCCGTCACCGCCGGCCCGGGTCTGGCCGGCGCACTACTGGTGGGAGTGGCTGCAGCCAAGTCGCTTGCCGTTGCCCTGGGCAAACCGCTCTATGGCGTCAACCACCTGGCCGCGCACGTCGCCGTCGACATCGTTGAGCACGGCCCGCTGGCGGAGCCGACCATGGCGATGCTGGTATCCGGCGGACACTCCAGCCTGCTGCTCGTCCCGGACGTCACCGATGACGTGCGATCTTTGGGGAGCACGATCGACGATGCCGCGGGCGAGGCCTTCGACAAGGTGGCCAGAGTCTTGGGGCTGCCGTTTCCCGGCGGGCCACACGTGGATCTGGTCGCCAGAGAGGGCAACTCGGCCTATGTGCTCTTCCCACGCGGCCTGACTTCTGGCCGTGACATGGAGCGTCACCGTTTCGACTTCTCGTTCTCCGGCCTCAAGACCTCGGTGGCCCGCTGGGTTGAGGCCCGCGAGCGCGCCGGTGAGCCGGTGCCGGTCGCCGACGTGGCTGCAAGCTTTCAGGAGGCGGTGGTCGACGTGCTGACGCGCAAGGCCATCCTGGCCTGCCGGGAGCACGGGGTGGACGACCTGCTGATCGGTGGTGGCGTGGCCGCCAATACGCGGCTGCGTGCCATGGCTGCGGAACGTTGCGATTCCGCGGGGATCCGGCTTCGCGTTCCGCGACCCGCTCTGTGCACCGACAACGGCGCGATGGTGGCAGCACTGGGGGCTGCGATGGTGGCCAGGGGTCGCCTTCCTTCGGCCCTGGACCTGCCCGCCGACTCATCCATGCCGGTGACGTTGGTTCGCCTATGACTGAGCCCGCGGCTGTCATCCTCGATGTGGACACCGGAGTCGACGACGCCTGTGCGCTGCTGCTGGCCGCTCTGCACCCGGACGTGGAGCTTCGCGCCGTCACCTGTGTCGGTGGCAACACCAGTGTGGACGAGGTCGTCAGTAACACCCTGAAGGTGCTCGACGTCGCCGGCCGCCCGGATGTTCCGGTCGCCCGCGGCGCCGCCAGAGCGCTGCTCGAGCCAGTCAGCCATGCCCGGCACGTGCACGGCGACGACGGCATGGCCGACCTGGGCTGGCCAGCCTCAGAGCGCCGTCCCGACCGGCGCCATGCCGTGGAGCTGCTGGCGGACTTGCTGAGCCAGGCGGCCGCTGGGGGACCTCAGGATCGAGTCACGCTGGTGACTTTGGCTCCGCTGACCAACATCGCTCTCTTGCTGCGAACCTATCCGCAGGCCGCTGCAGGCCTGCGCGAGATCGTTGTCATGGGTGGTGCGGCGAACGTCGGCAATGCCACGGCCTCGGCCGAGTTCAACGTGTGGCATGACCCCGAGGCGGCGGCCATCGTCCTCGAATCGGCCGGCGAGCTGAAGATCCCGGTGGTGATGTACGGCCTGGACGTCTTCTACGACGTGAGGGTCACTCGGGAGCAGGCCGGCGAGCTCATCGCGATCGGTGGCCGGGGACCCGCCGAGCTGGCGGGGCGGTTGATCGATTTCCAGTGCGGCCGTTTCGGTCAACCCGAGGCGACCATCGGTGACGCCGGCGCGGTCTGTGCGGTCATCGATCGGGCCGCTCTGAGCACGTCGCGCCTTCCCGTTCGGGTGGAACTGGCCGGGACGTACTCGCGTGGCCGGACCATCGTCGACCGTCGCGACTGGTCAGGGGATATCGCCCACGATCCGCACGGGATGGGACCGACTCCGGTGGAGGTCGCACTGTCGGTGGACGGTGATCGATATGCCGAGCTTTGGTTGCGGACAGTGAACGTCGGGAGGTACTGATGGGCCGGGTTGTTGTGGTCGGTTCACTCAACGTCGACCTGGTGACCCGTGTCGAGCGGCACCCGAAGCCTGGGGAGACGGTCATGGGAACCGGCCTGCAGCGGTTAGCCGGGGGCAAGGGCGCGAACCAGGCGGTGGCAGCTTCGGCGGCGGGTGCCGCTGTTGTCATGGTGGGTTGTGTGGGCGCGGACGAGGCTGGATCCGCTTATGTCGCCAGGTTGTCGGCTCTTGGTATTGACGCTGCACCGATCCGGGTATCGCCGCAGGCCACCACCGGTCATGCGCTGATCACCGTCGACGATGCGGGCGAGAACTCGATAGTGGTGGTCGCCGGCGCCAATGCCGCGGTGGCCCTTGATGACCTCGAGGTGCTGGGGTCGGTCGGCCCAGGCGACGTGGTGCTCCTGCAGTTGGAGGTCCCACTGGAGGTGGTGACCGCCGCGGTACGGCGCGCGTCGGCCCGGGGCGCCCGGGTCGTCCTGAACCTGGCACCGTATGCCGCCCTGTCACCGGACGTCGTCGCGCTCGCCGACCCGCTGGTGGTCAACGAGCACGAGGCCATGTTGCTGGCCGACTCGCAGGCCATGCCGGCGTCGTTGGTGGTGACGTTCGGCGCTGCCGGCGCTGCGTGGGATGGCGACCAGCTGACCGGACCGCTGGTCGAGCAGTCCCAGGTGCTCGACACCACAGGGGCCGGGGACGCCTTCTGTGGCGCTCTGAGCGCTGCACTGGCTGCCGGAGCAGGTCGCCGGGAGGCGTTGCAGACTGCACTGGGCGCCGGTGCCGATGCGGTCAAACACTTCGGGGCACAGCGCGATCCCGCGCTGTGAGCACGCTCCTTAGATCTGGACCAGCCGAAACCACCCGCTCCCCAGGCTTGCCGGTGGTGGTCGCCGTTGGTGTGGCAGGATCGCGAGAGTGAATCCGTCGACCGCTCTGGCCACCGTTGTGGTGGACGAGCTGGTTCGCCACGGAGTCCGCGAAGCCGTCCTGTGCCCCGGCTCGCGCTCTGCTGTGTTCGCGTACGCCTTGCAGGAGGCCGACCGCTCGGGCCGACTCCGGTTGCATGTGCGGGTGGACGAACGCTCCGCAGCTTTCCTGGCTCTGGGCATGGCCAAGCTCACCCGCCGGCCGGTGCCGGTGTTCACGACCTCCGGAACAGCTGTTGCCAACCTGCACCCGGCTGTCCTTGAGGCCAGCCACGCCGCAGTGCCGCTGATCATCGTCAGCGCCGACCGTCCGGCGGAGCTGCAGGGGACCGGTGCGAACCAGACCACCGACCAGAGCCACCTTTTCGGTACTGCGGTCCGCATGTTCCATCAGCTGGGTGCCCCGCAGCCTTGCGAGGGTCAGAACGCGCAATGGCGGTCCGTGGTAAGCCGGCTCCACGCGGCAGCAGTGGGGGCCAGTGGGACCGACGCCGGCCCGGTGCACCTCAACGTCCCCCTCCGCGACCCGTTGGTCCCCGATCTGGGCGCAGGCGGTGATTGGCCGGAGAGCTTTCAAGGGCGCGGCGACGGGGCCCCGTGGGTGCGGGTTCGATCAGCCAGTGCTCAGGCGCAGGCCCTGGCTTCTGTGCCCCGGACTCTGATCGTGCTGGGAGACCTGCCTGATCCGGCCATGTCTGGGCAGGTGGCAGCGCTCGCACGGGCTTCGGGGTGGCCGCTCATCGCTGAGCCGTTCGGTGCCCACGACCGCAGCGCTCTCGTCCCGCATGGTCCCCTGCTGCTGACCGCCGGTCAATGGCTGGCACGGCATCTGCCGGAGCGCGCCCTGGTAGTCGGACGGATCACGCTCTCGCGCCCGGTAGGCGATCTCCTGCGCATCCCCGCGGTCAGCGTGGAAGTCGTGGCAGCTCGCTCGAGCTGGCCGGATCCTTCGCACGTCGCTTCGGTTGTCTACCCTTTCGAGGCGGTGTCCGCGACCATTGCCAATGATCGAGCTGTCGACGAGGTCTGGGCACGGACATGGGCCGATGCAGGTGAGCAGATGTCCGAGGCCGCCAGGGCGATCATCGACGCCGCATGGCCGAGCGGGCTTGCCATCGCGGCCACGGTCCTGGCCGAGCTGACATCTGAGGCGACGCTGTTCGTGGGTTCGTCCAACTCGGCCCGTGATGTCGACCTGGCCATGTCGCCGTCTGCCACAAGCACGCAGCTGACCGTCGTGGCCAGCCGCGGACTGGCCGGCATCGATGGCTGCGTTTCGACCGCTGTCGGTCTCGCACTCGCACAGCCGCAGCGACCGGCCTACGCGCTGATGGGCGACTTGACGTTCCTGCACGACAGCAACGGTCTGCTCATCGGTCCGCGCGAGCCACGCCCTGACCTGACCATCGTGGTGACCAACGACGACGGAGGTGGCATCTTTACCCTGCTGGAGCCTGGCGAGCCAAACAGGGCAACGGGTTTTGAGCGTGTCTTCGGCACGCCCACGGGTGCCTCCATCGCCGACATCTGCCGTGCCCACGGGGTGAGGCACACACTGGCCGTCACCCAGGCGGACCTGCGCGAAGTGCTGAGGCAGCACCCCGATGGTCTCGGCGTGGTTGAGGTGCGGGTTGACCGCTCTGAGCACCGGGACCTGCACGCGCAGCTTCGAGCAGCTGCCGTTCAAGCCCTGCAAATCTAGGAGCGGTGCACCGTTCGCCGTGTGAGCGTGGCGAAGTCAGCAGGCGGAGATGTTGTGCGGACCCTTGGACAGGATCTGCCATCGTTGCGAACTGGTCGGACATACCCTGGAGATGGGCCTACGCGGGTTCCCTCATGCAAAGGTGCTGAATTGAGAAGGTACAGGGAACTCACCGGATGGCTCAACGGCCTCGTTGGTGTCAAGAAATCCATTGTGTGGTCACTTGTCGGCGCCGGCGCCGGCGTTCTCATCGCTGCGCTGGAGTTCACCTTGGACCACAGGGGGCTGAACTGGTGGGTGATCCTTTTCATGACTTGTATTGGCGCCCTGCGGGCGTTCTCGTTTGAGCGCGACAAGAAGCCAGACAAGTCGGAACCGCCGCAGCCACCAGTGAATCGCTACACCCGTATGTAGGGTGGCAGTCCTGGTTGGGCTAGAACTCGATGGCTCCGACAGGCTCGCGGTCGGAGCTCATGGCACGTGAGAGCAGCCGCACCGAACCGGACGTGAGCTCGGTGACAAGCCCTTCATGTGCTTGGGCGGCAATGCTTCTGGCGCCCAGGAAGGCAGCGCCCAGGGCTTGGACGGGCAGTCGTAGATCGGCGTCGTCCGAAGTGGGCAAGCAAGTGGCCACTCCATCGCGGTCCACCGTCAGCCGCCACGCGCGCTGGTTCCATGGGCATACCGGGTCCACGACATCGAGAACGACGTCGCAGACGCTGGAATAGCCACGCGCGGTCAGTGCCGCGTCGACGTCGACCAGACGGAGCCACAACGAGTCGAAGGTTTTCAGGCCCATCGCCCGCGGACCGCCAGCCCACCACAGCAGGGGATCGTCGGCCCCACGGCTGCTGATCTTGATCGACGCGGTGAGGTCGAAGTCCACGAGTCGGCGAGCCAGGGCCAACAGCGTCGCTGGATCGGCGGCCGCCAGCTCTCGAACGGTGACTGTCCCTTTTGCCCGCCAGTCCGCCCACTTCTCTTGGCGACTGAACACCGCGTACCCAGTCGGCTGGCCATCGACGCGGGCAAGGAGCACCTGCCATGGCTCGCGTCCCTGACGGGTCAGTGGCAGGTCGACGAAAAGCGGCCTGGCCATTCGATTCGGCCGGCTCACTGCGCCCAACGTGTCTCGGGCGCAGCGGAGATGGAGTTCATGGACGGCTGCGGCTGCTTCGTCCGAGTCGGCCACGAAGAACCGGGTCGTGACCCCTGCGGCAGCATCCTCCAGGGACGGGGCGGTGAAGACGGTTCCGCGCTCGAGCTCGAGCTCCAGGTCGACCGAGCTGATCCCGTAGCCGAAGCGGCCATAGATCAGGACCTCGGCCGCGTGCAGCCCACTCAGGGCGACACCCTGCTCGTGCAGACCGGAGAAATGATGTGTGATCATCTCGCGCAGGACGCCACGGCGACGATGGTCGGGGTGCACCGCCACCCATGACAGCCCCGCCATCGGCATCTGGGCCAGGGTGTCCAGCGGCCCGGGGGCCGTCACTGCCATGTCGTATGACGTGTAGACGCCCGCCAGCTCGTCCGAACCCTCGCGGTTGGCACCGAAGGTGCGTGCCCAGTCGTACTGTTTGGTGACGATGTCGACCGGATGCGCGTCCGGGTCGAAGAAGTAGGCGGACTGGGCGACATCAAGCAGTCGTTGCCGATCCGCAGCGGTGAGGGGCACGATCGAGATGGTCATTCGGTAAGGGCATCCCTCATGGGTACGAACTTGGCGTCGGACTCCGCCAGCTCTGAGTCGGGGTCGGAGCCGGCGACGATACCGCAGCCTGCGAACAGCCGTATCTGACGCGCGTTTTCGCCGTCATAAGCCCCGCAACGCAACGCGATTCCCCACTCGCCGTCCCCCGCAGAGTCGACCCAGCCAACCGGGCCGCTATACCGTCCGCGGTCCATCTGCTCAAGGTCGCGGATCGCGTTAGCGGCGGCTGGCGTCGGCGTGCCGCAGACGGCCGCCGACGGGTGCAGCGACGCGGCCAGGGCCAGGGACGTCGCGCCGTCCGTCAGGACGCCGGCCACATCGGTTGCCAGATGCATGACGTTGGACAGGTGCAGGACGAACGGTGACTCGGGAACGTTGATCGACGAACAGTGCGGCGCGAGCGCCTCGGCGACTGAGCGCACGGCGTACTCGTGCTCCTCCAGGTCCTTGGAAGACCGGGCCAGTGATGCGGCCAGGGCCAGGTCGTGCTCGTCATCGCCGGTGCGACGGATCGTCCCGGCCAGCACCCGCGAGGTGACCAGACCCTTCTCCAGTCGCACGAGCAGCTCGGGCGTGGCACCCACCAGCCCGTCGACGGCGAACACCCAGGTGGTGTCGTAGCGCTCCGCCAGACGCTGCAGAAGCCAGCGGGGGTCGATCGGGGAGCTGGCATTCACCGCGAGGTCGCGTGCCAGGACCACCTTGTCCATCTCACCGGAGTTGATGCGCTCCACGGCGCGAGCCACGACCGTCGACCACTGGGCTCCGGAGAGGGCGCCATCGGCGAACGTGACGTCCACGGGCGCGACCGGGGGGGAGGCAGCTGATGGGGTGAGACCGCCCGGCAGGTGCGAGCCGACTCCGATCGTGGTCATCCACGAACGTGAACCCCGCCGCCCCACGAGGACTTCGGGCACCACGAGTATCGCGCCCGCGGGGGAGTCCGCGGAGAACGACAAGGAGCCGAACGCGACCGGCCCGGTCCCCGGCAGGTTCATGTCGTCGCGAACCACGGCGTGGTCCACCACTGACCGCCACCAGGCCTGCGCCTCGGCGAAGCGACCGGCGCCGCTGGTCGCCAGCTCCAGTGCCCGGCCCCAGCCGACAAGTCCCTCGCCATGGCGCACCCACGACAAAACCTGCCCCGGGTCGATCGTCTTGGGAAGCAATGACAGCAATGCACCCGGGTCGTCGATCGCAACCGTGCGGCTCACCAGCGTGGGGACATACGCAGCTGATGACTGCGGTCGAGTCGTCTCGGATTGCGGCGAGGAGGTCACGACCGTCAAGCCTACGACGGCGACATCGTGGAAACGCACATGCACTGCTGGTGGTGTCAGGCTTGCGATGATCAGCGAAGATGGCACCATGACCCGCGCCAACCTCGACAAACAACCAAACGACGTCGCGGCGATGTTCGACGACGTCGCCGCGAAGTACGACCTGACCAACGATGTTTTGTCACTAGGCCAGGATCGCCGCTGGCGCCGGCTGGTGCGTGAGACGGTAGGCGCCAGGCGCGGTGACACGGTGCTCGATATTGCGGCTGGCACTGGCACCAGTAGCGAGCCGTTCGCGGACGCGGGGGTCAACGTCGTGCCCGCGGACTTCTCCCTGGGAATGCTGCGCGTCGGCAACCGGCGCAGGCCAGACCTCGCCTTCACGGCCGCCGATGCCCTGAGGCTGCCGTTTGCTGATGACTCCTTCGACGCAGTCACGATGTCGTTCGGGCTTCGCAATGTGGTGGGCACCAGTGAGGCGCTCGAAGAGTTCCTGCGCGTCACCAAGCCGGGTGGCTCGCTGGTTATCTGTGAGTTCAGCCACCCGAGGAACAGGGCTTTCCGCACGGTCTACTCCAACTACCTGATGCGCTCGCTGCCGTCGATCGCGCGCAAGGTCAGCTCCAACCCCGAGTCCTACGTGTATCTCGCCGAGTCGATCCAGGCATGGCCGGACCAGGCGGGTATGGCGTCTCTGATCACCAACGCGGGCTGGCAGAACGTGGCGTGGCGCAATCTGTCCGGAGGCATCGTCGCCCTGCATCGGGCCACCAAGGCTCCGGCGACCGTTCAGAGCACTCAGGCAGGGGCGTAGGCAAGGCCTGATCTGGCCCCCGGGGGTCCTGGCTGAGGCTGGCCAGGTATCCCTAAGTACGATGGAAAGCCATGCAAGGTAGAGTTTCGGACGAGTTCGTGAAAATCTTCACAAGCGCAGTCCGTTCGCAATTCAGCAGAAACCCCATGGTGAGGCACCTCCTGTGAGTCACAGCACCAACAGCACCAACAGCGCCATCACAGACAGCACAGCTGGCGCCGCCAGTCCCGCATCAGTTCAGCCACTGTCGGGCGGATCCTTGTCCGCGCAGCAGGTTCAGAGCGCCGACGTCATCATCGTCGGTGCCGGGCCCAGCGGATCGGCCACCGCGGCATACCTGGCGATGTCAGGTCTGGACGTCCTGCTGCTGGAGAAGGCAGCCTTTCCCCGCGAAAAGGTCTGCGGCGACGGCCTGACTCCCCGGGCCGTACGCGAGCTGATCACCCTTGGCATCCCGACACCAGCCGAAGACGGCTGGATCAAGAACCAAGGCCTGCGCATCGTCGGCGGAGGCCACCGGCTGGAGCTCAAATGGCCAGACCTGGCCAGCTTCCCGCCCTACGGCCTGGTGCGGACCCGGCAGGACTTCGACGACATCCTGGCCAAGCACGCCCTCTGGCACGGCGCGCGGCTGCACGAGTCCACAAATGTCACAGACCCGATCCTGGACGAGCGGACCGGCGCCATTATCGGGGTCCGGGCCAAGGCGATGGATCCCGATGGTCGGCCCACCGGTGAGGATCTCCTCTTCCACGCCCCGCTGGTTGTCGCGGCTGATGGAAACTCAAGCCGTCTGAGCATGTCCATGAACCGGCCCAAGCGCGACGACCGGCCGATGGGCGTTGCCGTGCGCACCTATTACACGAGTCCGCGCCACGAAGACGACTACCTCGAGTCATGGCTCGAGCTGTGGTCCCGGGACAGTCAGGGTCGCCGGGTTCTGCTGCCCGGTTACGGATGGATCTTTGGCGTCGGCGATGGCACCTCCAACGTGGGCCTGGGGATCCTCAACACCTCGGCAGCCTTCGGCAAGGTCGACTACAAGGAGATCCTCAGTCGCTGGGTCGACACGTTGCCTCCCGAGTGGACCTTCAACGACGAGACGATGACCGGCCCTGTCCGCGGTGCCGCCCTTCCGATGGGTTTCAACCGTCAGCCGCACTACGCCCGCGGCCTTCTCCTGGTTGGCGACGCCGGCGGCATGGTCAACCCGTTCAACGGCGAGGGCATCGCCTATGCCATGGAGTCCGGGCGCTTGGCTGCCGAGGTCATCGCCCAGGGGTTCGCCCGCCCGAGCGACGCCGGCCGCGAGAAGGTCCTGCAGTCCTACCCCCAGGTGATGAAGGACGCGCTGGGCGGTTACTACACGCTGGGCCGCGGCTTCGCCAAGATGATCGGCAACCCCGAGGTCATGCGGCTGGCCGTGAAGTACGGCCTGCCGCGCACCACGATGATGAAGTTCTTGCTCAAGATCATGGCCAACCTGGCCGAGCCACACGGCGGCGACGCAGGTGACCGGCTGATCAACGCACTGTCGAAGATGGCCCCGGCCGCATGAGCTTTTGCGCCGTCTCTAGGCTTGTGTCGCTTGAGACAGGGTCTGACGGCTCCCCGCGGGCTGGCCTCGGCGTCGTCCCTGTTTCTCAAACTACGAAGCGCATCAGCAACCGAAAGGGGAGCGCGCCCCGATGACGAACCCTTACGTCCCACTGTTGTTCCTGGCCGCGATCGGCGCAGGCTTTGCGGTTCTGTCCGTGGTCACTGGCGCGATTCTGGGGCCCAAGCGATTCAACCGGGCCAAGGTCGACGCCTATGAATGCGGCATCGAGCCCTCACCGCAGGCGCTCGGCGGCGGCAGGATACCCGTCAAGTACTACCTGACCGCGATGCTCTTCATCATCTTCGACGTTGAGAGCGTCTTCCTGTACCCGTTCGCGGTGAGCTTCCGCAACCTTGGGGTGTTCGCGCTCATCGAGATGGTGCTGTTCATCCTCGCCGTGTTCGTGGCGTACACCTACGTGTGGCGCCGCGGCGGGCTCGAGTGGGACTGAGGAGGGACTTAAGGCATGGGTATCGAAGAGAAGCTTCCGGCTGGCTTTCTGCTGACCACGGTCGAGCAGCTTGCCGGCTACTTCCGCAAGAGCTCGGTCTGGCCGGCGACGTTCGGCCTGGCCTGCTGCGCCATCGAGATGATGGCTGTCGGCACCCCTGACTACGACATCGCCCGGTTCGGTATGGAGCGTTTCAGCGCCACGCCGCGCCAGGCAGATCTGATGATCGTGGCCGGTCGGGTCAGCCAGAAGATGGCTCCCGTCGTGCGTCAGGTCTACGACCAGATGCCCGAACCCAAGTGGGTCATCTCGATGGGTGTCTGCGCCAGCTCCGGCGGCATGTTCAACAACTACGCCATCGTGCAGGGTGTTGACCACATCATCCCGGTTGACGTCTACCTGCCGGGCTGTCCGCCACGGCCAGAGATGCTGCTCAACGCGATCATCACGCTGCACGAGCAGATCCAGAACACCCCGCTTGGCGTCAACCGAGTTGCCGCGGCCCACGCGGCCGAGGCCGCAGCCCTGGCCGCGACGCCGACGCACGACATGAAGGGTCTGTTGGCATGAGCGAGGCAGGAGAGAGGGATAACCTCCCGGCCACCCCCGGGACGAATCCCGAGCCCGTGGTCGTCAGCTCGCGACAGGGCATGTTCGGCGTCTCTGACGGCGGAGACACCAGCGGGTATGGCGGCCTCGTGGCTCCCGTGCTCTTTCCGGCCGCGGCGCTGCGCCCCTACGGCAGCTACTTCGACGAGGTCGCAGACCGTTTGGAGCGCGCCCTGGTCGGCGGTAGCGCGTCATACGCTCAGGCCATCGAGCGGGTCGTGATCGACCGAGGTGAGATGACGTTCTTCGTCGCCCGCGAGCATCTGGTCGGTGTTGCCCGCGCACTGCGTGACGATCCCTCGTTGCGCTTTGAGATGTGCACCGGCGTCTCCGGAGTCCACTACCCGCATGAGAGCGGTCGTGAGCTGCACGCCGTCTATCACCTGCGTTCGATCACCAACGATGGCAGGAAGATTCGCCTTGAGGTGACCTGCCCCGACAATGACCGCCACATCCCCTCCATCGTCGAGGTCTACCCCGCCAACGACTGGCACGAGCGCGAGACCTGGGACATGTTCGGCATCGAGTTCGACGGGCACCCGGCGTTGACGCGAATCCTTATGCCGGACGACTGGCCGGGTCACCCGCAGCGCAAGGACTATCCCCTTGGTGGCATCCCGGTGGAGTACAAGGGCGCCACCATCCTGCCGCCGGACCAGCGTAGGTCGTACAACTGATGGGGTCGTGCAAGTGATGACTGAACAGAATCGCGACATCTACGCCACCTCGGTGGCCGATGCCAAGGACGCTGACGGCGCCCACGTCTACAACGCGGTCGGCGGCGACTGGGACACCATCGTCGATGAGGCATCTGCCCTCCATGAGGAGCGGATCGTTGTCAACATGGGCCCGCAGCACCCCTCGACGCACGGCGTTCTGCGCCTCATCCTCGAGCTCGACGGCGAGTCCGTTACCGAGACCCGGGCCGGCATCGGCTACCTGCACACCGGCATCGAGAAGAACATGGAGTTCCGTAACTGGACCCAGGGCGTGACGTTCTGTACCCGGATGGACTACCTCGCTCCGCTGTTCAATGAGACGGTCTACTGCCTGGGCGTTGAGAAGCTGCTTGGTATCACCGACCAGATCCCCGAACGCGCCAGCACCATCCGCGTCCTGATGATGGAGCTCAACCGCGTCGGATCCCACCTGGTCTGCCTGGCCACCGGTGGTATGGAGATGGGCGCGACCACCATCATGACGATCGGCTTCCGCGAGCGGGAGCGCATCCTGACGATCTTCGAGATGATCACCGGTCTGCGCATGAACCACGCCTACATCCGCCCGGGTGGCGTCGCGCAGGACCTGCCGCGGGGCGCCATCGACAAGATCCGTGACGCCATTCCGCTGATCCGTCGGGGCATCGGTGAGCTGGAGAAGCTGCTCAACGAGAACCCTCTGGTCAAGGGGCGCCTGGTCAATGTCGGCTACCTGGACCTCACCGGCTGTATGGCCTTGGGGATCACTGGACCGATGTTGCGCGCGACCGGTCTGCCGCACGACCTGCGCAAGTCCGACCCCTACTGTGGTTACGAGGACTACGAGTTCGAGGTGCCGGTGCGCGACACGTGTGACGCCTACGGCCGGCTGCGGGTAAGAATCGACGAGATGTATGAGTCGCTCAAGATCGTCGAGCAGGCCGCGGCCAAGCTGCAGGGTGCACAGTCGAGCAAGAGCCCGGTCATGGTCGAGGACAAGAAGATCGCGTGGCCGGCGCAGCTGGCCATCGGCGGGGATGGGATGGGCAACAGCCTGGACCACATCCGCGAGATCATGGGCACCTCGATGGAGTCCCTCATCCACCACTTCAAGCTGGTGACCGAGGGTTTCCGCGTTCCACCCGGCCAGGCTTATGCCGCCATTGAGTCGCCCAAGGGCGAGCTGGGGGTGCACGTGGTCTCCGACGGTGGCACTCGCCCCTACCGGGCTCATTTCCGTGAACCGTCGTTCAACAACCTCCAGGCCGTCGCTGCGGTCTGCGAAGGCGGTCAGGTGGGGGACGTCATCGTGGCGGTCGCCTCGATCGACCCCGTTATGGGAGGCGTGGACCGCTGATGAGAACCGACAGTGACCCGAACTACGGGGTGGTGCCCGCCCCGGACACCGGGCCCTACCCCGGCGATGTCATGGCTGGCCTGCTGGCCGACGCCGAGCTGGTTGTCGCCCGCTATCCGCGCGAGCGCTCTGCCTTGCTTCCGCTGCTGCACCTGGTGCAGTCCGTTGACGGCTATGTCTCCCCCCGGGGGATCGAGCTGTGCGCCGACCTGCTGGGTCTGACCGGCGCCGAGGTCAGTGGCGTCGCCACCTTCTACACCCAGTTCAAGCGTCACCCCAACGGTAAGTACACGCTGGGGGTCTGCACGAACACGCTCTGCGCGATCATGGGCGGCGACGAGATCTGGGCCTCCGTCAGCGACTACCTGGGCATTGGTCACGACGAGACGACCGCTGACGGGTTGGTCACACTCGAGCGGATCGAGTGCAACGCAGCGTGTGACTATGCGCCTGTGGTCATGGCCAACTGGGAGTTCTTCGACAACCAGACCCCGACCTCTACCAAGGCCCTGGTCGATGACCTGCGCTCCGGCGCAACGGTGACTCCGACCCGCGGTCCGTCGAAGGTGTGCACCTTCAAACAGGTCTCACGGGTCCTGGCCGGTTTCCACGACGGCCTGGCCGATGAAGGCGTCGGGGCGGGTCCGGCGTCGCTGGCCGGCCTCAAGGTCGCCCGGGCCGCCCAGGCCGCCGGGCCCACCACTACCCAGGACGGGAAGGCGACGAAGTGAGCACGCAGCTGACCCCGATTCTTACCAGGTTCTGGGATGACCCTCAGTCCTGGACGTTGGCGACCTACGAGAAGCACGATGGCTACAAGGCTCTGAAGAAGGCCCTGACGATGCCGCCGGCCGATCTCGTGCAGATGACCAAGGACTCCGGCATGCGAGGTCGTGGTGGCGCGGGCTTCCCGACCGGCATGAAGTGGGGGTTCCTGCCTCCTCCTGATGGTGGCCCACGTTACCTCGTGGTCAACGCCGACGAGTCCGAGCCGGGCACCTGCAAGGACATCCCCCTGATGATGGCTTCCCCGCAGCTCCTGATCGAGGGGGTGGCTATCACGTCCTTCGCCATCGGCTGCACCCATGCTTTCATCTACCTGCGCGGTGAGGTTGTCCACGTCTACCGACGCTTGTTGCGTGCGGTCGAAGAGGCCTACGCCGCCGGCTACCTCGGCAAGAACATCCTCGGGAGCGGCTTCGACCTGGACGTCACCGTGCATGCGGGCGCCGGGGCGTACATCTGCGGTGAGGAGACTGCGCTACTGGATTCCCTCGAGGGTCGACGTGGCCAACCGCGCCTCAAACCGCCGTTCCCGGCTGTTGCCGGCCTGTACGCGCGGCCCACCGTCGTCAACAACGTTGAGTCGATTGCCTCCGTCCCCGCGATCCTGCTTCATGGAGCCGAGTGGTTCGCCAAGATGGGTACCGAGAAGTCGACCGGCTTCGGTATCTTCAGCCTCTCCGGTCACGTGGCCCATCCAGGACAGTACGAAGCGCCGTTGGGCATCACCTTGCGTGAGCTGCTGGGGAAGGCCGGCGGGATGCGCGATCCGAGCAAGAAGCTGAAGTTCTGGACACCTGGCGGCTCGTCCACCCCGATGTTCACCGACAAGCACCTCGACGTTCCGCTGGACTTCGAGTCCGTGGCGGCTGCGGGGTCGATGCTCGGCACACGTGCCTTGCAGATATTCGACGAAACGGTGTCCGTGGTCCGGGCGGTCTCGCGCTGGACGGACTTCTACGCCCATGAGTCGTGCGGCAAGTGCACGCCGTGTCGCGAGGGCACGTACTGGCTTAAACAGATCATGGATCGGCTCGAGCATGGCAAAGGCACCCAGGACGACATCGACAAGCTTCTGGACATCTGCGGCAATATCTTGTTCCGATCGTTCTGCCCGCTCGGTGACGCTGCGACCAGTTGCATCACTTCTGCCGTGCAGTACTTCCGCGAAGAGTTCGAGGCGGGCATGAACACTCCTGCCGCGGAGCTGTTCCCGCCGGCTGCCTCGACGCTGTTCGCGAAGGAGACCGTGTCCGCATGACCGTCACCTCATCCACCACTGCCACCAAGCCGGACCTGGTCAACCTCACCATTGACGGGGTCGGCGTCGCCGTCGCCAAGGGCACCCTGGTGATCCGTGCCGCCGAGCAGATCGGCATTCAGATCCCCCGGTTCTGCGACCACCCGCTGCTGGAGCCGGTGGGCGCCTGCCGCCAGTGCATGGTCGAGGTCGCGACGCCGGGCCCTGATGGCTCGCTGCGACCCATGCCCAAGCCGATGGCCTCCTGCACCACCACGGTCAGCGAGGGCATGCAGGTCAAGTCACAGCAGACTTCGGCGATGGCAGACAAGGCCCAAAGCGGTCTGATGGAGCTGCTCCTGATCAACCACCCGCTGGACTGCCCGGTCTGCGACAAGGGTGGCGAGTGCCCCCTGCAGAACCAGGCCATGGCCAGCGGGCGCAGCGAGAGCCGCTTCGAGGACGTCAAGCGCACCTACCCCAAACCAGTCAACATCTCCTCGCAGGTGCTGCTCGACCGTGAACGCTGTGTCCTGTGCGCACGCTGCACCCGGTTCTCCGACCAGATCGCCGGGGATCCCTTCATCGCGCTGGTCGAACGAGGTGCCCTGCAACAGATCGGCATCTTCCAGGAGAAGCCGTTCGAGTCCTACTTCTCTGGCAATACGGTCCAGATCTGCCCGGTCGGCGCACTGACCGGCGCGGCATACCGGTTCCGCTCGCGCCCGTTCGACCTCGTCTCCACCCCGAGCATCTGCGAGCACTGCGCGAGCGGCTGCGCGACCCGCACGGATCACCGTCGGGGCACGGTCCTGCGCCGGATGGCCGCCAACGATCCGGCGGTCAACGAAGAGTGGAACTGCGACAAAGGCCGCTGGGCATTCACTTACGCAGGCGGCACGGACCGCATCACCGAGCCGCTCGTACGTGACCAGGAGGGCAACCTGCAGGTCACGTCGTGGCCCGAGGCGCTTGACGCTGCAGCCCGGGGTTTGCTCGCAGCCCGCAACGCCAAGGGCGTCGGGGTGCTCGTCGGAGGCCGGGTAAGTGGCGAGGATGCCTACGCCTACAGCAAGTTCGCCCGGGTTGTCCTGCAGACCAACGACATCGACTTCCGCGCTCGCCCGCACTCCGTCGAGGAGGCGGATTTCCTGGCCAGCAACGTCGTGGCAACCGGTCCAGCCGCTGCTGGGGCCGGCGGGTCCGTGACCTATGCCGATATACAGGCTGCCAAAACCGTGCTGCTGGTCGGCTTCGAGCCTGAGGACGAGTCGCCGATCGTGTTTCTGCGACTGCGCAAGGCGGTCCGCAACGTCAAGACCGCGGTATTCGCGGTCGCCCCCCTGACTTCCCGTGGCCTGGACAAGCTCGGCGCAACGGTGATCATCACTTCTCCTGGCACCGAGGCGCACGTCCTGCAGCAGCTTTCCGATGGTGGCGCGCCAGGCAAGGTCGGCAACGGTGACATCGCGGCTGCGCGGGCCGGACTGGCAGCCGAGGGCGCTCTGATTCTGGTGGGTGAGAGACTCGCGACGGTCCCCGGCGCCTTGTCCGGTGCTGCTGCGTTGGCGTCCCTGAGCGGTGCCCGGCTGGCCTGGATTCCCCGGCGCGCAGGAGAGCGGGGCGCGCTCGAGAGTGGCGCACTGCCCAACCTGCTACCCGGCGGTCGTCCGGTCAGCGAGTCCCGGGCTCGGGCCGAGGTGGGTGCGGCGTGGGACGTCATCGGATTGCCGGCGAAGGTCGGCCGGGATACCTCAGCCATCATCGCGGCCGGCAGTTCCGGGGAGCTCGCTGGTCTGCTCGTCGGTGGCGTCGATCCGGGCGATCTGGTCGGCTCGGGCGACATGCTTGACGCCTTGGAGAGGTCCTTCGTGGTCTCCCTGGAGCTTCGGGAGAGCGCGGTCACCGATTATGCTGACGTGATCCTGCCCGTGGCCGCCCACCAGGAGAAGGCCGGCACCTTCGTCAACTGGGAGGGCCGGGTCCGGTCCTTCGAAGCAGCACTGACGACCAATGCCATGAGTGACCACCGGGTCCTGGATCTGCTGGCCGCCGAGATGGGCGAGTCTCTGGGCGTCCACACGTTGTCGGCCACCCGCGCTGACATGCGAGCGCTGGGTCCGTGGACCGGTGGCCGCGCTAGCGCGCCGAAGGTCGAGGCGGTGCAAGTGCGTCCCGTGCATCCGGGCCAGGCCATGCTGGCGACCTGGCACCACCTGCTGGACTCCGGCCGGATGCAGGACGGTGAGCCGTTCCTGGCCGGCACAGCTCCCAACGCCCATGCCCGGCTTTCGGCCCAGACCGCTGGATCGCTTGGTCTGGCCGAGGGCGACGCGGTGCGAGTCAGTTCCGCACTGGGCGCAATCACGCTCCCGGTCACCATCAGGGACATGGCTGACCACGTCGTCTGGCTGCCAACCAACTCTCCAGGATCCGCGGTCCGCTGCACGCTTGGCGTCGATGCCGGCACCGCGGTATCCCTGACCAAGGGCGGTGCCGCATGAGCCTGATCGCGTTGATGGCAACAGGCGTTCAGGGCGGCGTCCACGCGATCGTGCCGGCGCTTGCCGCCAGCACCGACAACCCGGTCGCGGATTTCAGCGACACCCCGTGGTGGCTCTCGCTGGTCAAGGCGCTGCTCATCTTTGTCTTCCTGATGATCAACACCCTGCTCGTGATCTGGTTCGAGCGTCGTGTCATCGGCCGCATGCAGCAGCGCCCCGGACCAAACCGCACCGGTCCGTTCGGTCTGCTGCAGACCCTCGCGGACGGGATGAAGCTGGCGTTCAAGGAAGATCTGATCCCCAAGAACGCAGACAAGGCCGTCTTCCTGCTCGCGCCAGTCATCGCCGGAGCCATGGCGTTCGTGTCCTTCTCGATCATCCCGATGGGCTCGATGGTCACAATGTTCGGGCACCGGACACCACTGCAGCTGACCGACACGCCCGTCGCCGTGCTGCTGGTGCTTGCCGTGGCCGGCGTTGGTGTCTATGGCATCATCTTGGCCGGCTGGTCGTCGGGTTCCACATACCCGTTGCTGGGTGGGCTGCGTTCTACGGCCCAGATCATCTCCTACGAGATCGCCATGGGCCTGTCGCTGGTGACCGTATTCATGTACAGCGGCTCGATGTCGACCTCACAGATCGTCGCGTCCCAGAAGAGCCTGTGGTTCGTTGTCTCGGCCTCCTTCTCCTTTCTCGTCTATGTCGTGACCATGGTCGGCGAGACCAACAGGCTGCCCTTCGACCTCGCCGAAGGCGAGGGTGAGCTCACCGGTGGTTTCCACACCGAATACAGCTCGCTGAAGTTCGCGATGTTCTTCCTGGGTGAGTACGTCAACATGTTCACCGTCTCGGCGCTGGCCACCACCATGTTCCTTGGTGGCTGGCAGGCACCTCCTGGCATCGCTGCGATCAACGACGGAATGTTCAACCAGGGCTGGTGGGGGCTGTTGTGGTTCGTCATCAAGTTGTGGAGCTTCATGTTCTTCTTCGTCTGGCTGCGCGGGTCGCTGCCGCGGGTGCGCTACGACCAGTTCATGCGTTTTGGCTGGAAGTTCCTCATCCCGGTCACGTTGCTGTGGGTGGTCGCGGTGGCCTTCATCAAGGGTGCCCAGCTCGCTTTCTTCGGTGAGAACACCAGGACGGCGGCCCTCATCGTGGTCGGCGTCTTCGCCGTTATCGCCCTGCCCCTGGCCTGGGTCTGGGAGGCCAGGCACGAGGCCACCTCTGTCCGTCCCGAGCGCCCGGAGGAGATTGACCCGTTCGCCGGTGGCTACCCGGTCCCGGCACTGCCCGGCCAACGCCTGCGCGAGCCGAGCCTGCAAGGTGCGCCATCCCTGGCCGGCTCCGCCGACCAGCCAGAACTGACCGATCAGGAGGACACCCGTGGCTGACGACAAGAAGGCGAGCTTCCTCTCGCAGCTGTTCGCCCCCGTTGCCGGCTTTGGTGTCACGTTTGCGACGATGTTCCGTAAGTTGGAGACCGAGGAGTACCCAGAGGTCAAGCGTCCGACCCAGCCGCGCTATCACGGCCGCCATCAGCTCAACCGGCATCCGGACGGCCTGGAGAAGTGCGTCGGCTGCGAGCTGTGTGCCTGGGCCTGTCCGGCCGACGCCATCTACGTCGAGGGCGCCGCCAATGATGACAGCGAAGGGGGCAGCGGCCGATTCTCCCCCGGCGAGCGCTATGGGCGCGTCTACCAGATCAACTACCTGCGGTGCATCTTCTGCGGCTTGTGCATCGAGGCATGCCCGACCCGCGCTCTGACGATGACCAATGTCTACGAGCTGGCCGACGACGCCCGCAGCAAGCTGATCTTCGAGAAGCACCAGCTGCTGGCGCCCGTCCAGGAGGGCATGCTCGCCGCGCCGCACCCGATGGTGGCCGGTATGGCGGAGCGCGACTACTACCAAGGCAAGGTCGCCCAGGCCACACCTGAACAACGCGCATGGGCCGATGCGCGCGGGGCCGAGCTGGCCAGGGCTGGCGCGTCAACGGACCCCGCGGCCACATCAACGCAGTCAGCCGCCGCACCAGCTGCCACAGCAACGACTGTCACACCCAAGGACGTGAGTGCCCGATGACCAGCGGTGGTGAAGCAGTCCTCTTCTGGGTCCTGGCCCCTATCAGCGTGTTCGCTGCTCTGGGCCTGATCTTCGTCAGGAAGGCCGTGCACGTTGCCCTGGGCATGGCGCTGGTCATGATCAACCTCGGCGTCTTCTACATCGCCGAGAACGCCGACTTTCTCGGGATCGTGCAGATCTTCGTCTACACCGGCGCGGTCATGATGCTGTTCCTTTTCGTGCTCATGCTGATCGGCGTCGACTCATCGGACTCCCTGGTCGAGACCATCAAGGGTCAGAAGGTCGCTGGCCTCCTGCTTGCCGTCGGCCTGGGGGTCGTCCTCGTGGCGGCGATCGGCTCGGTGACCTTCGCCAGTCCCGTCGGCCTGCAGCAGGCCAATGCGGACGGCAACATCACCGGGATGGCCAACCTGATCTTCGGCAAGTATGTCTGGACCTTTGAGGTCACCAGCGCGCTGCTCATCACCGCGGCCCTTGGCGCCATGGTCCTGGCTCACCGGGAACGCCTCACGCCGCGCCCGACCCAGCGTCAGTGGTCCGAGCGACGTTTCCGGCTAGGCAAGAACCTGGCCGGGCTGCCCGCTCCCGGTGTCTATGCCCGCCGCAACGCGGTCGACACCCCAGCCTTGTTGCCTGACGGAACGCCCAGTGAGGCGTCCGTATCGCGGGTGCTCATTGCACGCGAGCAGGTCACCGACCCGGAGACCTACGCCGGGGTCGAGCGAACGATCGCGCGCGAGATCGAAGAGGGAAGCAACCGATGAGCCTGGTCAACTACATCTACCTGTCGACGTTGCTGTTCGCGATCGGCGCCGCCACGGTACTGGTTCGCCGCAACGCCATCGTGGTCTTCATGGGCATCGAGCTGATGCTCAACGCGACCAACCTGGCTTTCGTCACCTTCGCACGCATGCACGGTTCTCTGGACGGTCAGGTGATCGCCCTGTTCGTCATGCTCGTGGCTGCTGCTGAGGTCGTCGTGGGGCTGGCCATCATCATGGCCATCTTCCGTGCCCGCCGATCGGCTTCAGTCGACGACGCCAACCTGCTGAAGCTGTAAGGGGCACAAAAACATGCATCTGGTGCAACTTACGGCTGCTCACCTTGGCCAAGTGACGAGCGCGCAGGCGGTTCATCCCGCCTCGGGGGTGACGACCCTGGCCTGGCTGCTCGTCGCCCTGCCGCTGTTGGGCGCGGCCATCCTCCTGTTCGGCGGGCGGCGCACCAACCGGTTCGGACCGGCGCTGGCGACCGGTCTGTCATCGGCCAGTTTCGTCCTCGGTGCGGTGATCTTCATCTCGATGCTCAGCCGGCCCAGTGCGCTGCGGGCCGAGAACCTGTTCTTGTACAACTGGATACCCGCCGGGAGCTTCCAGCTCGAGGCCGGCATGCTGATCGACCAGCTGTCCATGGCCTTCGTGCTGCTGGTCACCTTCGTCGGCTCGCTGATCTTGATCTACTCCCTGGCCTACATGGAGCACGACCCGGACAACCGCAAGTTCTTTGGCTTTCTCAACCTGTTCATTGCCTCAATGCTGCTGCTGGTCCTGGCCAACTCCTACCTCCTGCTGTACGTGGGCTGGGAGGGCGTGGGTCTGGCGTCCTACCTGCTGATCGGCTTCTGGAACCAGGTCCCGGCCAACGCCTCAGCGGCCAACAAGGCGTTCTTTGCCAACCGGGTGGGCGACTTCGGGGTGACCGTGTCGATCATGCTCATGTTCGTCACCTTCGGCTCGGTCACCTTCGCTGGTGTCGATGCCGGGATCGCCACTGCCAACCAGGGCGCGCTGACCGCGATCGGCCTGATGTTGCTGCTGGGCGCCTGCGGCAAGTCGGCGCAGTTCCCGCTGCAGAGCTGGCTCGGTGACGC
>CABDZK010000025.1_pt1 | contig 23915 bp, 22 predicted proteins | sample 3132141 | NCBI WGS metagenome assembly CABDZK01 (sample SAMEA5534340, study PRJEB31848) | metagenome | biome: tundra; feature: field; material: soil | place: USA | collected 2013-05 | depth 0.45 m | reverse complement strand
CGATATAAGGTAGTGCGGCCCCCCGAACGAATCGACCGAGGTGACTACATGGCGTTCATGCCCGAGGATGTCCTCAACAAGAATTTCACCGCGACTCAGTTCCGTCGTGGCTACGATGAACACGAGGTCGACGACTTCCTGGACGAGATCGTCGTTGAACTGCGTCGGCTGACTACAGAGAACGAAGATCTGGCCAAACAGCTCAAGAACTGCATGGAAGACCAGGGTGTTATCCCATCCGGCGCCAAGGACAAGATCGCGGCCGCCAGAGTCTCTGCCGAGCAGGCAGAGAGGGAGTCGGCCGCTCGCATCGCCAAGGCACACGCTGAGGCTGAGCAGGCCGAATCGCAGGCCGCTGAGCGTGTGAGAGCCGAAAAGGACTCTGGTCTTCGCATTGCCAGGGCAAACGCTGACGCTGACCGAGCGGAGGCGCTGGCGGCTCAGCGCAAGAAGGAAGCAGAGGAAGCCGCGAACGAGATTGCGAGGTCCGCGTTCTCCGTCCCTGCCGCTGCCTCGACCAAGGATCGTGGGCGGAGCCCGGCTGAGGTCAGCGGCGCCTCAGTGGCAGGCATGGGCTCGGCGGCAGGCGTGCTTGCTCTCGCGGAGAAGTTGCACGCGGAGTACGTGTCCGAGGGCCAGAAGACTCGTGAACGTCTCATTGGCGAGGGGCAACTACGCCATGACCAGGTTGTTGGTGAGGCCAACGCGAAGCAGGAACAGCTTCGGTACGCCTCTCAGGCCAAGCATGACGCCCTTATTGCCGAGGCGACTGGGCGACATGAGCAAATGATCACCGAGGCGCGCGAGCGTGCCGCCGGGATGGTCGCCGAGGCGCAGCAGAAGAGGGCCGAGGTGCTTCAGACCCTCGGTCACGAGCGCAGCATGCTGCAGCAGAAGATCGACGAGCTGAGAACGTTCGAGCGTGACTACCGCGCACGTCTGAAGTCTCACCTCGAGAGTCAGTTGCGCGAGCTTGAGCAGACGAGCGCCAACGGTGACGGCAAGCAGGGCTGATCACATTCGGCCGGCTGACCGGCTAGCAGCGGTGCGAGCGGGGCCCTGACCGCAATGGTTGGCGCCCCGCTTCTGGCTACCTGGCCTGGCTGGTGACCGACTTTGGGGGTCCAGCCGTGCACTAACCGGAACCGAAGCGGCGTTTCTCCATTGAGAACTGCGGCGGATGGCCTTATCCTCACGCAAACGCGTTCGTGTTTCGTGGGGACGACGAAGTTCATCTTGAAGGGGTCGAGCATGGCTGTGAAGAAGGTGACCTCCGCTGCCAAGAAGACTGTGCGGCCAAAGAAGGCTGTGCCGACCAAGGCCGTTGCGACGAAGGCAAGCGCGACCAGGATGACGGCCGCGAAGGCCACGACGAAGGCAAGTGAGACGAAGGTGACGACGAAGAGCGCGGCGAAAACGGCGAAGGCCACCAAGGCCACGACGAAGGCAAATGCGACGAACGTGGCGAAGGCGAGAGCGACCAAGGTGACCGCGGCCAAGACCACGCCCAAGGCGAGAATCACCAAGGTGACCGCGGCCAAGGCCGTAACCAAGACCAGATCGACCAAGGTGACCGCGGCCAAGACGAGTGAGGGTCAGCGAGTCGGCGGTGCCGGTGTTTCCACCAGAGCAAGCGCCCAGCCGCAGCGGCTGCGGGTCCGTGAGAACGAGAAGCCGTGGACGCTCAAAGAGCTCGCAACGGTTGGCTCTGAGCTCGAGTCCGATCTCGCCCGCCTGCAGAGAGAGATCTCGGTGGCCGAGCTCGATCTTGCCGGTCTGATGCGCGATGTGGGTGACGGGGCCGGCGATGACCCGGCCGATGCCGGCACCGCGACCTTCGAACGCGAGCAAGAGATCTCGTTGGCCAACAACGCCCGTGAGGTGTTCGAACAAAGCGCGCGGGCGCTTGCTCGGCTCGTGGACGGGAGTTACGGCGTGTGCGAGTCGTGCGGCAACCCGATCGGCAAGAATCGTCTACTGGCCTTCCCTCGTGCGACGCTATGCATGACATGCAAATCAAAGCAGGAGCGCCGCTAATCACCTCACCGGGCACAAACGAGAAGACGACTGCGCAATCGAGACCGCGACGACGGCTGCTATACCTTGCCGTGGTTATCGTGGCCGTGCCGGTTTATGTCGCCGACCAGCTGACCAAGGCTTGGGCCGTTGCCAACCTCCAGCCGGATCAGCCGCGAAGGTTTATCGGCTCGATACTCCAGCTGGACCTGACCCGCAACTCTGGGGCGGCCTTCTCCATCGGTACCGGAGCGACGTGGATCCTGACCGCGATCGCCTGCTCGGTCGTCGTGTTCGTGGTGATCACCGCCCGACGCCTGGGCAGCCGAGGCTGGGCGCTGGCGCTGGGGCTTTTGCTCGCCGGATCTTTGGGTAACCTGACCGACCGGATGTTCCGGGCTCCCGGACCCGGGCGTGGACAGGTGGTGGACTTCCTGCAGCTGCCGCATTATCCCATCTTCAACCTCGCCGACTCGGCCATCGTCACTGCCGCAGTACTGATCGCCGTGATGGCCTTCCGTGGCGTCAGCCTCGACGGGACGCGCGCGTCCCGCGATACCCCCAAACCCTCGGCAGGATCAGATCACGATGTCTGATGTCCGCTCGCTGCCCGTGCCGGACGGTCTTGAAGGAGAGCGCGTCGACGCTGCTCTGGCCCGTCTCTTCGGTCTGTCCCGAACCAAGGCAGCCGACCTGGCCGCTGCAGGCGCGGTGACCGTCGACCAGCGCACCGTGGGCAAGTCCGATCGGGTGTGCGCAGGCGCCTGGCTCGAGGTTTCGCTGCCTGATCCGCCCACCTCAGCCGGGCTGGCCGTGGTCGCAGAACCCGTGCCGGGGATGGCCGTGATTTATGACGACGAGGACCTGGTGGTCATCGACAAGCCCGTCGGCGTTGCCGCCCATCCCAGTGTTGGCTGGACGGGACCGACGGTGATCGGCGGACTGGCGGCGGCCGGCTATCGCATCTCCACATCGGGTGCGGACGAACGTCGTGGCGTCGTGCATCGTCTCGATGTGGGAACCAGTGGTCTGATGGTCGTCGCCAAGAGCGAGCACGCCTACACCGTGCTCAAACGGGCATTCAAGGAGCGCACGGTCGACAAGACCTACCACGCTCTTGTCCAGGGACTGCCCGACCCGCTGAACGGCACCATCGATGCCCCGATCGGGCGCCACCCAAACCACGACTACAAGTTCGCGGTGATTGCCAGTGGCAAGGCGAGTGTCACTCACTATGAGGTCATTGAGGCGTTCCGGTCGGCCTCGCTCGTGGAGGTCCACCTCGAGACCGGGCGTACACATCAGATCCGGGTTCACTTCTCTGCGCTCCGCCATCCTTGCGTCGGAGACCTGACTTACGGCGCGGACCCGGTATTGGCCAAGCAGCTTGGCCTGGAACGACAGTGGCTGCACGCGGTCGGGCTCGGCTTCCAGCATCCCAGCAGCGGCGAACGGGTCGACTTCGCCAGCCCCTACCCGCAGGACCTGCAGACCGCGCTGGACCGCATCAGCGGCTGAGGAAACCCTCTCCTGAACGCGCCCACACGATGACGGCACGCCATACAAGATGTGACCGCTGCCCGGCATAGACTCTCTACCAATGTCTCAGTTGTCCTCTCCCGCAGCGGGTTCACCCGACAAGAGCTTCGTGCACCTGCACGTACATACCGAGTACTCCATGCTTGATGGTGCCGCCCGGATCGACGAGCTGTTCGAGGCCGCCGCCCAGATGGGCATGCCCGCCCTGGCCACGACGGACCACGGTTATATCTTCGGGGCCTACGAGTTCTGGTCCAAAGCCAAGAGGTACGGCATCAAGCCGATCATCGGCCTCGAGGCCTACCTCACGCCGGGCACGCACCGCACGGACAAGACCCGGGTCAAGTTCGGTGATGGCGGTCGTGATGACGTCTCAGGTTCGGGCGCCTACACCCACATGACGTTGCTGGCGCGAACCACGGGGGGGATGCACAACCTCTTCCGGATGAGCTCGCTGGCCTCGATGGAGGGCTACTACTTCAAGCCGCGCATCGACCGTGAGCTGCTGGCGACCTACGGTGAGGGTCTTATCGGCACGACGGGTTGTGCCGGCGGCGAGATCCAGACCCGGCTGCGCCAGGGTCAGTACCGCGAGGCGGTCGCGGCCGCGGCAGAGCTGCGTGACATCTTCGGCGCGGAGAACTACTACTGCGAGGTCATGGACCACGGCATCGATATCGAGCGCCGAACCATGAAGGACCTGCTGCGCCTGTCCAAGGACCTGGACCTGCCGCTGCTGGCGACCAACGACCTGCACTACACGAAGGCCGAGGACGCCAAAGCCCACGCGGCGCTGCTCTGCGTTCAGTCCGGCTCGACCCTGATGGACCCGAACCGGTTCAAATTCGACGCCGACGAGTTCTATCTCAAGAGTCCTGAGCAGATGCGTCACCTCTGGCGCGAGCTGCCCGAGGCCTGCGACAACACGCTGCTGATCGCAGAGCGCTGTGACGTGAAGTTCTCCGAGGGCGAAGGCGCCTACATGCCTCGCTTCCCGTGCCCCGAGGGAGAGGACGAGACCTCCTGGTTCATCAAGGAGGTGGAGCGCGGGCTGCACGTGCGCTACCCGGCCGGCGTCCCCGATGCGGTCCGCAAGCAGGCGGAATACGAAACCGAAGTCATCGTCTCTAAGGGTTACCCGGGCTACTTCCTGGTTGTTGCCGACTTCATCGGCTGGTCCAAGAAGAACGGTATCCGGGTTGGCCCGGGCCGTGGGTCAGGGGCAGGCTCGATGTGCGCCTACGTCATGGAGATCACCGACCTCGACCCGTTGAAGCACGGGCTGATCTTCGAGCGGTTCCTCAACCCCGAGCGTGCCTCGCTGCCCGACTTCGACATCGACTTCGACGAGCGACGTCGCGGTGAGGTGATCCACTACGTCACCAAGAAGTATGGCGAGGCGCGCGTCGCCCAGATCGTCACCTACGGCACCATCAAGGCCAAGCAGGCGGTCAAGGACGCCTCGCGGGTGATGGGCTTTCCGTTCTCGATGGGCGAGAAGCTCACCAAGGCGATGCCGCCGGCCATCATGGGTAAAGACGTTCCGTTGTCTGGGATCTTCGACCCCAAGCACAAACGTTATGCCGAGGCCGCGGCGTTCCGTCAGGTCCACGACGAGGACCCTCAGGCCCAGGAGGTCGTCAAGACAGCGTTGGGTCTTGAGGGCCTGAAGCGCCAGTGGGGCGTGCACGCCGCGGGCGTCATCATGTCCAGCGAGCCGTTGCTCGACTTGATCCCGATCATGCGCCGCGAGCAGGACGGCCAGATCATCACCCAGTTCGACTACCCGAGCTGCGAGGCGCTCGGGCTGGTCAAGATGGACTTCCTCGGCCTGCGCAACCTGACCATCTTGGACGATGCGTTGATCAACGTCCGCAGCAACCGTGGTGACGAGATCGACCTCGACGGGCTGAGCAAGACCCTGGACGATCCGGCCACCTACGAGCTACTCGGCCGAGGCGACACCCTGGGCGTCTTCCAGTTCGATGGCGGCCCGATGCGTGCCTTGTTGCGGCTGATGAAGCCCGACAACTTCGAGGACATCTCGGCGGTCGGCGCCCTCTACCGTCCCGGCCCGATGGGCGCCAACTCGCACACCAACTACGCCCTGCGCAAGAACAATCTGCAGGAGATCTCGTATCCACATGCGGAGCTTGCCCACGCGCTGGAGCCGCTGCTGGGCACTACCTACGGCCTGATCGTCTATCAGGAGCAGGTGATGGAGATTGCCCAGAAGCTGGCCGGCTACACGCTGGGCAAGGCCGACCTGCTGCGCCGCGCTATGGGTAAGAAGAAGCGCTCGGTGCTGGACGCCGAGTACCTGGGCTTCGAGGCGGGGATGGTGGCCAACGGCTTCAGTCCCGCCGCCATCAAGGCCTTGTGGGACGTCCTGGTTCCCTTCTCGGACTACGCGTTCAACAAGGCGCACAGCGCGGCTTACGGTCTGGTCTCGTACTGGACCGCCTACCTGAAGGCCAACTATCCGGCCGAGTACATGGCCGCAGTGCTGACCAGCGTGCGCGACGACAAGGACAAGTCGGCGCTCTATCTCAATGAGTGCCGGCGTATGGGCATCAAGGTCTTGCCCCCGGACGTCAACGAGAGCTCGGCTAACTTCACTGCGGTCGGCACCGACATCCGGTTTGGCCTGGCGGCCATCCGCAATGTCGGCCACAACGTTGTGGAGGCGATCGTGGCCGCACGTCAGGACAAGGGTCGCTTCGTCTCGTTCGAGGACTTCGTGCGCAAGTCGCCGGCGGTCGTGTGCAACAAGCGCACCGTCGAGTCATTGATCAAGGGCGGCTCCTTTGACTCGATGCAGCACACTCGTCAGGGCCTGGTTCGGGTCCACGAGGCCTACATCGACGCGCTGGTGGACGAGAAGAGGCAGGAAGCGATCGGTCAGGACTCGCTCTTCGGGGGCTTCAGCTTCGGCGCCGGCGACGACGGGGCTGACGTCTCTGGAGGCACCCGGACATCGTTGCTGGCCATGCCCCCGATCCCGACCATCGAGTGGGACAAGGCGACTCTGCTGGCTTTCGAACGCGAGATGCTCGGTCTGTACGTCTCCGATCATCCGCTGTTCGGTATCGAGCACATCCTGGCCCAGCACGCGGACACCTCCATCGCCGCCCTGACCGGTGACGACAGCAAGGCCGACGGGGCAAATGTCACCATCGCAGGGCTGATCACCGGGCTGCAGATCAAACGCACGAAGAAGGGGGACCTCTGGGCTATCGCGACGGTGGAAGACCTCGACGGCGCGATCGAGTGCCTCTTCTTCCCCTCGGCTTACATGACCGTCTCCACGATGCTCGGCCATGACGTCGTGTGCGTGGTGCGCGGGCGGCTAAACCGCCGCGATGAGACGCCGACGATCTTCGCCCAGGAGCTCACCCTGCCCGACATCAAGGACGGCCCGCGCGGGCCCGTGGTGGTGACCTTGCCGTTAGCCAGGGCAACCAACGGCGTGGCTGAGCGGATCAAGAGAGTACTGGGTGAACACCCGGGTGTCACCGAGGTCCACCTCAAGCTCACCCAGCCCGGGCGTTCCGTGCTCATGCGACTGGACGACTCGCTGCGGGTCACCGCATCTCCGGCGCTGTTCGGCGACCTGAAGGCTCTTCTTGGACCGGCCTGCCTGACCTGAGCTGGCGGCCCGCCGCGGCGGCCACCTTCTTGCTGCCTCGGTGGGTGCTCCGCACGCGACGGGTTGTCGGCTACCGTTTCGATGTGAACACCGCCAAGCCTGTAGTCACCAAACACTCCGAGCACGAACGCGTGCACCACGGCGACCGGGTCATCGACCCGTTCGAGTGGTTGCGGGACAAGGACAGCCCCGAGGTCATTGCGCACCTCGAGGACGAGAACGCCTACGCGGAGGCGATGACGAGTCATCTCGAGCCACTTCGAGCGCGGATCTTCGACGAGATCAAGTCCCGGACTCAGGAGACCGACCTGTCGGTGCCCGAGGCGTACCGCGGCTGGTGGTACTACTCGCGCACGTTCGAGGGCAAGCAATACCCCGCGCAGTGCCGGGTTCGCAAGGTGGTGGGCCGGGGAAGGCCCCAGCTTGAGCCGGGGGTCACTCCCGACGGTGAGCAGCTGCTGCTGGACGGCAACGTCGAGGCGCAAGGGCACGCGTTCTTCTCGCTGGGGGCCTTCGAGGTGAGTTCGGACGGGTGCCGGATCGCGTATGCCGTGGACTTTGAGGGCGACGAGCGATTCGCCCTGCGGGTCAGGGACATCGAGACCGGCGCTCTGATCGACGAGGCGGTCACGGCGATCGGCTATGGCGCGGTGTGGGCGCTGGACGGGCAGCACCTCTTCTACACCAGGATGGATGAGTCGTGGCGTCCTCACCAGGTCTGGCGTCACGAGGTCGGCTCTGCGGTCGTCGACGACGTCTTGGTTTACGAGGAGCCGGACGAGCGGTTCTGGATGGGGATCGGGTCCTCGCGCGACGACGCCTGGGTCATCATTCAGGTCGGTTCCAAATTGACCTCCGAAGTGTTGTTGCTCGATGCCGCGGCGCCTCTGGGCGATCCGAGGGTGGTGGCGCCTCGTCGGCACGGGGTCGAGTACGACGTCGAGCCGGCGGGGGATCGTCTGCTGATCGTGCACAACGCGAACCACCCCGACTTCGAGCTGGCCCAGGCTCCGCTGGACGCCACCAGTCACGGGCAGTGGTCGCCATTGGCCGAGACCGTGGCCGGTGAGCGCCTGGTCGGTGTAGAGGCCTTCGCCGACCATGCTGTGCTCTCCCTGCGGCGCAATGGGCTGACGGCACTGAGGGTGATGCCCCGAGACCTGTCCGCGGCATCGGGTTTTGGCTCCGCCGATGATCTCGTCTTCGACGAGCCGCTGTACTCGGTCGGCACCGGCAACAACCCGGAGTATGAGACCTCCGCGTTGCAGGTCGTGTTCGAGTCACTGGTCACTCCCAAAACCATCTCGGACTACGACCTGGTGACCCGCGAATACACCCTGCTCAAGGCCCAGCCGGTGCTCGGTGGCTATGACCCCGCCGACTATGAGCAGCGTCGCGAGTGGGCGACCGCCCCGGACGGGACGCTCGTGCCGATCTCGTTGATCCATCGGCGCGACGTGACGGCAGACGGCACCGCTCCGGGGCTGCTTTACGGCTACGGCGCCTACGAGATCTGTATCGACCCGTACTTCTCGGTGGCCCGCCTGTCCTTGCTGGACAGGGGGTTCGTCTATGCCATCGCCCATGTTCGCGGGGGCGGGGAGATGGGCCGCCAGTGGTACGACTCAGGCAAGATGGAGCACAAGACCAACACCTTCACCGATTTCCTGGCCTGTGCGGAGCAGCTGGTGAGCTCCGGATGGGTTGCGCCGGATCGCCTCGTGGCGGAAGGCGGTTCGGCTGGTGGCTTGCTCATGGGTGCGGTCGCCAATCTTGCGCCCGGGCGATTCAGGGCGATTCACGCGGCAGTTCCGTTCGTCGACGCGCTCACCACGATTCTGGACCCGTCGCTGCCCCTGACCGTTCCCGAGTGGGAGGAGTGGGGCGATCCCCTTCACCACGAAGACGTCTACCGCTACATGAAGAGCTACACGCCGTACGAGAACATTGCGGCGCTGGACTATCCGGCCATCTTGGCGACGACGAGCCTGAACGACACCCGGGTCTACTTCGTTGAGCCCGCCAAGTGGGTGGCCCGCCTGCGTGAGACGGTGACGAGCGATCCGGTGCAGCGACCAATCCTTTTCAAGATTGAGATGGTCGCGGGCCATGGCGGCAAGAGCGGCCGATATGACGCATGGAAGCAGTACGCCTGGGAGCTTGCGTTTCTGATGGATCAGGTGGGCGTCAGCTAGCGGGTGCGCCGGCTCAAGGGAATCGCAAACCGTGCCGGGGCAGGCGCTCAGAGATTGGTCGGCCAGAAAACGGCCTGGAGCGTTTCCCGGACGTAGACTTGAGGTAAGCATGTGGCGCCCGAGCGGTGACACACGATCCTTATGGTTTCGGTCCGGCGCTGCGGTGAGCCGTCGTACCGACGGCGTTAACCAGAGGCCGCCCAAGATGTATGACCAGACGCTATTTCTTGAGACCTTGTCAAGATTCGCCGTGGTCTTGCCTGCGCGCTACGACCTCGAGGCGGCGCTGAGTGAGCTGACCGAGCGCGTCACTTCAGTGTTGGGCCTGGCCGGCAGCGGGGTCACGATGGCCGAAGAGGGACGGCTGCGTTTCGTGACCGCGGTGAGTCAGGCTTCCGGGGAGCTGGAGCGTAATCAGGAGGAGCAGCAGGCGGGCCCCTGCCGGGATGCCTACGACACCGGTGAGGTGGTTCTGGTGACCGACGTGCGTGAGGAGTCCGCTCGATGGCCGGAGTTCTCGGCCACGGCTATCCGACTGGAGGTGGCCGGCGTTGCCGGGATCCCGATGCGGCTTGCCGACCAGATCATCGGGGCGCTCAATCTCTACGCTGCCGGAGCGCGGGAGTGGTCCGCCGAGGACATCGCGGTGGCCGGGGTGCTGGCCGACGTGGCGACCAGCTATGTGGTCAATGCCTCCAAGCTGCGCCAGCAGGAGCAGGTGAGCGAGCAGCTGCAACATGCGCTGGAGTCGCGAGTGGTCATCGAGCAAGCCAAGGGAATCACGGCCCAGCAGAACTCCGTCACCATCGATCAGGCCTACCAGCTCATGCGCGGGCACGCCCGCAATAACAACGCGAGCCTGCGGACGGTCGCCGAGGCGATCGTTGCCGTGGGGCTTCGCGTCTGAGCCCGGCGGTCGTGCGGCTCGACCTGCAGGTTCGAGAGTTGCCTCTGGTGTAAAGTCTGGAGTGCCGCTCACCCCAGACCCCTGGTGGCGTCGACTTCTGATCGTGCTGCTCCCGAACCTCGGTGGCTCGTGTCCTTGAATTCCGGGACCACCGAAATGAGTTTGCCATGGTCCAGCCAGCGAGCAATGTGCACGACCTTCCCACAGACCGTCCGGTGGGCATTACATCAACCCAGCTTCCCACTCAGCTCCCGGCCGGGTTGCCGACCAAGTTGCCGGCGAAGTCAACTAACCGTCCGGCCACCGGCAGGCAGGTGCGGGCCAGGACACGCGCCATCCGTGAGGTGGTGGTCCTTGATGTCGCGGGCCGGCTCGGTGATGTCGTTGAGGAGTTGGACCGGGCGATCCAGCTGGCTCTGTCCGGCGGACCTCGTGGGGTGGTCTGCGACCTGTCGAACGTGCTCGAGGGCGCCGACCCCGTCGCGGTGGAGGTGCTCGCGACGGCAGGGCGCCATGTTCGCGACTGGCCCGGGATACCCGTGGCCGTGGCCTGTCCCGACCACCGGGTCCGTGAGGCACTGCACGCCCACCCTCTGGGCGGTCACCTCATCCTGACCACATCATTGTTCTCCGCCGTATCCGAGGTGCTGGCGACCCCCCGCCTGGCCGTTGAGCGGCTACAGCTCAGCGCACACCCGACGGCGCCGCGCGCGGCGCGGGACTTCGTCACTCGGACCTTGCTGGACTGGCGGTTGAGCCGGGTCATCCCCTTCGCCAGCCTGGTGGTCAGCGAGCTCGTGGCCAGCTCATCGGTGCACGCCGGCACCGACATTGACCTGTCTGTCGTCTGGAATCTCGGGGCCCTGCGCCTGACTGTTCTAGATCACGGTCCCGCCCTGGCGCGTCAGCGTCACTCAGTCGTTGATCTGCGCAGGCGAGGACTGACTGTGGTCGCCGGCCTCTCACGCGCGTTCGGGGTTCTGCCCACCGCCGACGGAGGCAAGGTTGTCTGGGCTGTGCTTGAGGCACCCAGGCCACGCACATCCTCTGCACGTACCCGCAATGAGCGAACCTCGCCAACCCAGGAGTCGCCCGGGTTCACCGACGGGCGTGGCCTTACGGAGCTGCCATTTTGTGCGGGCTCCAGCCCGCGCTCAACCCGGAAATCCATACCGCCCATACCGGATGGAGACCACGCGTCCGTCTGAGCAGTGACAGTCGGCTGATCAGTGACGTCGCTGTCAGCTGCGCAGTTACCACGCACTGCCCATGTCAGGCGAATGCCGCACTGGCTGATGGGCCGACGACTGGCATGCGGCGCCCACTTCGGTGAGCAGGTCCGACGACGCCGCTTGGCCTCCTTGAGCTGTTCGGGCCCGGTCTTCCGATCAGCCAAGATGGCCGCCGAGCTCCCTGCCGTTGTTGCTGACCTGGCTGGTCGGTTGAAACGTCTCGTCTCAGCCCGATTGTCCAAAGTCGAGTGATTAGGAAGCAGACTGTCACCAATACGAGGAGGTAGTCCATGGTCGAGCTTGAAGGTTTGCGGATGGCTCGCCGGCACGACTACGAACTCATTGTGGCCGTGATCGATGACTGGTTTGGGCGGCCGGTCAGCGCGTCATTACCGCGGCTCTTCCTCGACCACTTCTGGTCCACGAGCCGCGTGGTTGAAGACGCAGACGGGCTGGCCGGGTTCTTGGTGGCGTTCGTCTCGCCCTCCCAGCCGCACCTGGCGTACGTGCACTTCGCCGGCGTCCGGCCGGATCGCCGCAGGAGCGGCCTGGCTCGCCAACTCTATGAAGAGTTCGCCGACCAGGCCCGCACGCGGGGCTGCACCGAGCTGGGTGCCATCACTGCTACCGGCAACATCGGCTCGATCCGCTTCCACCGACGGCTGGGCTTCACCGTCAGCGAGCCTGTGCCGGATTACAACGGTCCTGGTCGCCCCATGGTCACCTTCTCGCGCCATCTGCACTAGTACCCGCGGCCGATGATGGCTGCAGGGCATTTCTGGACGTCGCCCCGGATGGCCTGAACCCGCTGCCAAACCCCCTGCTCGACGAGGCGACGTCGGCTGCCGCACCTGGCGCACTGGAGTCGCTCGATTCGTGGCCGGCTGCGCTACGGCTGTCGAGCGGTCCAGGGAACAGATCATTGTCGGCTACGCCGCGGCCGCTGGCCCGGGCCATGACCAGACCGCCACGCGGCTGCGGTCAGGTCAGTCGCTGGTTCCCGTCGAGCCGGCTGTGCTCGGCGTGCGGGTTCAATTCCCGGAGCACGCCCCTGGACGTCAGGTCGTGGACCTGTGCCCAGTGTGGTGTCGCCCATGATCGCGACGTGAATGCGGCCAGGAATATTCTGGTTGAAGGTCGCAACGTCGCCGCCGGGCTGGCGGAGACCCGAAACGCTCGTGGAGGCGGCGTCAGAGCGGACTTGTCCCGCGGCTGTCCGTGAAGCGAGAACCCACCAAGGTGCCGCGTGAGCGACACGGTAGGAATCCCGGTCATTCATGGCCGGGGGGATGTCAAACAGGACTGCCTGTTCGAGTCGACCGGCCCAGGCCCAGACGGGCAACGCGATGTTGGACAAGCTGCCGTGCGAGCGGTTTGGGAGCAGTTCTTCGGCGAAACCAGAGATCCGAAGTTCGTCGACGAGGATTCGTCTCCGACGACCCAGGCTGTGCCCGATGGTGCTTCAGCTGGACCAATGGCGACGGATCCGAGGGTCACGTTCGCGGAGTCGACGTCTTACGGTTCCGGGACGGGCTCGTTTCGGAGAAGTTCTCCTACGTGAAGGGCTGAGCGATCCTTCGTGAGGCCCTCAGGTCGCAAGGGTGGATCATCGGAGGGTGCTGAAGTATTCGCGTGCCACCAGCTCGACGGTTACCAGAACTGCGATGGCCTGGACCAGCAGCAGAGCCACCAGGACCACCAGCTGAACGGCGGCTGCCTGCAGTGGTGAGGCACCGCCCAGGAGCATTCCCACGAAAGCGCCGGGAAGGGTCACCAGTCCGACGGTCCGGGTTTGGTCCAGGCCGGGGACAAGAGCCAGCGAGGCGTCATGACGGGCGATGAGCAGTGCCGAGTCACGGGGCAGGAGGCCGATCGAGAGCGCGGCCTCATACTCTCCGTGGCGAGTACGCAGCGCGTCCAAGGCACGCTTGCCGGCCAGGGTCGTGGCCGTCATGCCCCCGCCGATCAGGATGCCGACGATGGGAACCACGGCGATGGTCTGGCGCGGGATCAGGCCGCTGAGCATAAGGCCACTAGCGACCGGGACGGCGCCCAGGACCACCGGAGCGGCTGCGAACCACCACCGACCTTTGGGGCTCAGTCGCCTGCCCGCAGTCAGCGAGGCAACCGACAGCATCAGGGCGATGAACCCGATCGTCAGCCACCAGGAACCCAGCACGGCGGCGATCAACAGGCCCACGGCGACGAGTTGCAGGCATGCTCGCAGGGTGGCCAGAAGGTCGTCCCGACCGTGGCCCAGCTGTCCCCAGTGGTTGATGAGCGCAGCGAGACCGGCGCATAAGACCACCACGAGTGCCAGTCGAACCAGCCCGCTCACGCCCTGGACGCTGACCAGCGCCGCGGCCGGTGGGGTCATGGTGAGGTTCACGGACCGCATTATCCGCCGGAGGCTGGACACATGACGGATCTACGCACGAATCACCCTAAACTGAGAACGTGATTTCCCGGATCGACCTACGTGGTCGTGCGCTCGATGCTCACTCCCTTCGCGAGGTGTTGCCCCGAGCCGAATTCAACGTCGACGCGGCGATGTCTGCGGTTCGACCGATCTGTGACGACGTGCGTCATCGTGGAGCGGCGGCATTGCGGGACCTGGGCGAGCGGTTCGACGGTGTCCGACCGGCCCGGCTGCGGGTGCCCGCAGAGGTTCTAAAGACGGCGCTGGACGGGCTGGACCCGCAGGTGCGAACCGCCCTGGAAGAGACCATTCGACGAGTGCGCGTCGTCCACGAGGACCAACGCCGCACAGACACGACCACTGAGGTCGCGCCCGGCGGAACCGTCGTCGAGCGATGGTTGCCCGTCGACAGGGTCGGTCTCTACGTCCCCGGCGGGGTCGCGGTCTACCCCAGCAGCGTCGTGATGAACGTCGTCCCGGCACAGATCGCGGGCGTGGCGTCAATCGCGGTCACCAGCCCCCCGCAACGAGACAACACCGCAGTGTTCGCCGGTTACCCCGCCCCGACCATCCTGGCTGCGTGCGAGCTTCTCGGCATCGACGAGGTGTACGCCGTCGGCGGGGCTCAGGCGATCGCCATGTTTGCCTACGGCGCAAGCGAATCCGGCATCGACGGTACCCCCAACACCGGAGCCGTGGTCTGTGAACCGGTCACCTTGGTCACCGGTCCGGGCAACATCTACGTCGCGGCCGCCAAACGCCTGCTGAAGGGCCTGATCGGAATCGACGCCGAGGCTGGACCCACCGAGATCGCGGTGTTGGCTGACGACAGCGCCGATCCCGAGCACGTCGCCGCCGACCTGATCAGTCAGGCTGAGCACGACACTCTCGCGGCTTCGGTGCTCGTGACCGACAGCGAAGACCTTGCCCTGCGCGTGGAAGCCGCACTGGTGCGACGGGTCGCCGCGACCAAACACAGCGAGCGAGTCTCCGCCGCGCTTGCCGGTCGGCAGTCTGGCGTGGTCCTGGTCGATGACATCGAGGCTGGCATCACAGTGGTCAACGCCTATGCGCCAGAGCACCTCGAGGTCCAGACCCGCGATGCTCGAGGCGTCGCCCTTCGGATCCGTAACGCTGGGGCGATCTTCGTGGGAGCCTTTGCGCCGGTGAGCCTGGGCGACTACTGCGCCGGCTCCAACCATGTGCTGCCCACCGGAGGATGCGCCTGTCACAGCAGCGGGCTGTCGGTTCAGTCGTTCCTGCGCGGCGTTCATATCGTGGACTACACCCAGGCCGCTCTGCGCGATGTCGCTCACCACGTGGTCACGCTGGCCGGTGCAGAGGATCTTCCCGCCCACGGCGAGGCTGTGGCGGCACGATTTAGTGACCCAGCCGGCTTCGGGGACGTGGGCTGAGCATGAGCATCCCCCTGAGCGATCTGTTACGCCCTGATCTGCGCGGACAAACTCCCTACGGTGCACCTCAGCTGGACGTGGCAGTAGCCCTGAACACCAACGAGAACTCGTACGCCGTGCCCCAGGACGTCGTGGACGCGATCGTCTCGGCCGTGGCCGAAGTGGTACCGGGTCTGAACCGCTACCCGGATCGCGAGTTCGTCCGTTTGCGCGAGGACCTGGCGTCTTATCTGAGCGGTACAACAGGTGTTGCCCTCACGGCCGACCAGATGTGGGCTGGTAACGGCTCCAACGAGGTGCTGCTCCACCTCCTGCAGGCGTTCGGTGGCCCCGACAGGGTCGCGCTCGGCTTCACGCCGGCGTACTCGATGCACCCGATCATCACCAGAACGACCGGCACCCGATGGGTCGATGGCCTTCGTGGGGTCCAGGGTGCAGGCGCCTTCGACCTGGATGTCGTGTCGGCCGTGGCACAGGTCAGGGCGCACGAGCCGGACATCGTGTTTCTCTGCTCGCCGAACAACCCGACCGGCACGGCACTGGGCCTGGACGTTGTCGAGGCGATCTATGCTGCTGCGCCGAGGGCGATCGTGGTCGTGGACGAGGCGTACGCCGAGTTCGCCCGCCCGGGTACCCCGAGCGCGCTGACCTTGCTCGAGGGCCGAAGTCGGCTGGTGGTGACCCGGACGATGAGCAAGGCGTTCGCGTTGGCCGGGGGACGGCTGGGCTACCTGGCAGCCGATGCCGAGCTCACGCAAGCACTGCGACTGGTCCGATTGCCATATCACCTCTCGGCCCCGACACAGGCGGTTGCCTGCGCGGCCCTGGAGCATGTGGACGGCCTTCTGGCCACCGTCGAGCGCATCAAGACCCAGCGTGACCGCCTCGTGACTGACCTCGCCCAGATGGGCCTGGACCCGGTGCCCAGCGATGCCAACTTCGTGCTTTTCGGCGGCCTGGCGGACAAGCGGGTCACCTGGCAAGCGCTGCTGGATCGTGGCATCCTGATTCGCGACGTCGGGCTGGCCCACTATCTACGTGTCACAGCTGGCACACCCCAGGAGACCGGGGCATTCCTGGAAGCGATGCGCAGCCTCGACCCGACCCACCGCCAGGAGCAGTCACCATGACCGAACAGGCCGCGAATCGGGATCAGCACGAGGCTCACGTCAGGCCTCGCACCGCCCATGTCAAGCGCTCGACCCACGAGAGCACCGTCGAGGTCGAGCTCAACCTCGACGGATCTGGTGACTCCCAGATCAGCACCGGCGTGCGCTTCTACGATCACATGCTGACCAGTCTGGCCAAGCACTCGCTGATCGACCTGCGTATCGAGGCCGCGGGCGATGTGGACGTCGATGCCCACCACAGCGTCGAGGACGTTGCCATCGTGCTCGGTGACGCATTCAAGGAGGCTCTGGGCGACAAACGCGGTATCTCGCGCTTCGGCGATGCGACGGTCCCCCTGGATGAGGCACTGGTTCATGCGGTGGTTGACGTGGCCGGGCGTCCCTACTTCGTGCACACCGGTGAGCCTGAAGGCCAGGCCTACGTGATGATCGGCGGCAACTACGTGGGGTCGCTGACCGCTCACGTGCTGGAGAGCTTCGCCTATCACGGTGGCATCGCCCTGCATGTGCGCGTGTTGTCCGGCCGCGACCCGCACCACGTGGTCGAGGCACAGTTCAAGGCCGTCGCCCGCGCCCTGCGCGCCGCTGTCGCCCTTGACCCGCGGGTCAAGGGCATCCCTAGCGCGAAGGGGAGTCTCTGATCCCGTGACTGAGATGGCGCGCCCGCCGTGGCAGGGGCGGGGGATGCTTCTTCTGCAGGGCGAACCGGGTCTGGTGGCATCTTGGGCGCAGCGTGGTCTGATGCCCGTTCACGTCGTGCCGCTGTGGGGCTGGACTGCGGTTCTGCCCGCCGGGCCGTCTCAGGCATCGCCGCCCTACGACGACGCCCTGAAGACGCTTGCCGGGCGTCCCGTCCCCTCCCGCCTTCGTTCTGCCATCGGTCTGTTCGCCGTCGATGGCAACGCGGTGATCAGCACTCAGACCTCCGGATGGCGCGCCAGGCAGAGTTGGTTCGTGTGGTCCCCCGGGGAGGGCGTGGTGCAGCCTCAGCAACTGGTAGCGGGGCGGCCGGCTGACCTGATTGCCGCCGCCGGCACCCATGAGAGAGGTGCTCGCAGCCTTGTCCGGGACATTCTGGTCGATGGTGGCGGCGACGCCCCGGGTCTGCTCGATGACCTGCTGGATCTGCTGGCCTTACCGGGGTCTGAACTGCTTAACGGAGTCCAGGATCCGGTTACCGTGCGAGGTTCAACCGTGGTCGAGCCTGGTGAGCAGCACGTTGCCAGATTCGAAAGGATCGTCACTGACGAGGCCCGGCACCGGGCCGAGCTGGAGGAGGACTAGATGGCCGCCCGTGTGGTGGTGCTGGACTACGGCAGCGGCAATGTGCGCTCGGCGGTCCGCATGCTCGAGCGTGTCGGCGCCAGCGTGGAGCTGAGCGCGGACCATCGCCTGGTCCAGGAAGCCGACGCTCTCTTCGTGCCCGGGGTCGGCAACTTCCACGCCTGCATGCGAGGGCTGCGCGCGGTGGACGGACCTCGCATGATCGACGTCCGGCTCTCGGGCGGCCGGCCCGTGATGGGGATCTGTGTGGGGATGCAGGTGTTGTTCGACGGGTCGGCCGAGCTGAGTACCGGCGGCCAGGAAGTCGGTCTGGGGCAGTGGCCTGGAATTGTGGAACGGCTGGTGGCTCCGGTTGTCCCGCACATGGGATGGTCGAGCGTGAAGGCTGCAGACGGTTCACGGCTCTTTGCCGGCGTGGAAGATGAGCGTTTCTACTTTGTACACTCCTATGCGGCATTGAGGTGGCAGCTCGAGCCCGAGGGGAGCATGGCCGTGATGGCACCCAAGGTGAGCTGGTCCGAGCACGGTTCACCGTTCGTGGCGGCCGTCGAGAACGGTCCGTTGGTGGCCACTCAGTTCCACCCGGAGAAGTCAGGGGATGTCGGGGCCGAGCTCCTGGAGAACTGGTTGGCAATGCTGTGAACACTGCCCTGTCCCAGACCGTGCCAGCCGCCGATGATCAACAACAGCAAGGGATCTCACCCATCGTGACCTCAACAATACGTCTTGAGCTTCTGCCAGCCGTCGATATCTCCGGTGGGCAGGCGGTCCAGCTCGTCCAGGGGGTCGCCGGAACCGGCGGCCAGTTCGGCGACCCATGGGAGGCCGCCCAGGCATGGCAGGAGCAGGGTGCCGAGTGGATCCACCTGGTAGACCTCGATGCTGCTTTCGGGCGCGGCTCCAACCGTGAGCTGCTCGCCGCCATCGTCGGTCGCCTCGACATCAAGGTCGAGATGTCAGGGGGTATCCGGGATGCCGAGAGCCTGGGCGCAGCACTGTCGAACGGCTGCCGCCGCGTCAACCTCGGCACGGCAGCGCTGGAGGATCCGGAGTGGACCGCCGAAGCCATTGCGGACTATGGCGACAGGGTCGCCATCGGGCTTGATGTTCGCGGCACCACGCTCGCAGCGCGCGGCTGGACGAAGGCGGGCGGTGACCTCTGGGAAACCCTCGAGCGTCTTGACCAAGAGGGATGCGCCCGTTATGTCGTCACCGACGTCAACAAGGACGGCATGCTCAAGGGCCCCAACCTCGAGCTGCTGAAACAGGTCTGTGAGCGCACGGACCGCCCCGTGGTCGCCTCCGGCGGGGTGTCGACGCTGGCTGACATCGAGGCAATCCGTGGCCTCGTCGCGGCGGGCGTGGAGGGGGCGATCGTCGGGTCGGCCCTCTACCGGCACGCCTTCACCCTGTCGGACGCCCTCGATGTGGCGGGCCGGCCATGACCGGCGGCTCGCCGCTGCGCTGGCTCTACCGAAGCGGTGGTCCCTGGGAGGACGCCTTTGGGTACTCCCGCGCGATCCGGACCGGTGACCGGATCGTCGTCTCCGGCTGCACTGCATTGGTGGATGGCGAGGTGGTGTGTAAAGGGGACGCAGGCGGTCAGATGCGGTTGGCCCTGGACAATGTGCTCGAAGCCCTCACCGCCCTTGGCGGGACTCTCGGTGATGTCATCCGGACTCGTATCTACGTGGTGAACCGGGCTGACTTCGATGCCGTTGGCCGGGTGCATGGTGAGCGGTTTGGCGACGTACACCCGGCAGCGACCATGATCCTGGCGTCCGGACTGCTCGATGAGGAGATGCTCGTCGAGGTGGAGGCCGAAGCACGGGTCCGGTCGGCCAAGCCCTATGACCACCGCGGCTGACACTAATGAATAACGCAGAGCCACTCGGGCATGACAGCTCTCGTGAGGCACCCGCCGACTCGGCTGGGCTGTCCTGGTCGGGTCGCGAGCTGACAAGCACGGGATTCGACGGTGACCTCGGAGCCGCCGACAACGATCTGGTTGCGGCCCTTGATGATCCGCGCGACGAGCTGGGTTTCATGCGAGCAGTGGCCCGCGCCCGTTTGCTCGTGCCTGTCGTCGCAGTGCCACGCGAGGCAGACGAGCCAAGCCAGCCGATGGCCGGCAAGTCCACAGACATGGCTGTGGTGACCCTGACCGCGCCGGACGGCCGGCGCGCGTTCCCGGTCTTCAGCAGCCTGGCCGCGCTCTCGGCCTGGGACGCCACGGCGCGCCCGTCCCCGGTCACCAGCTCGCGGGCCGCACAGGGCGCGGTCAGCGAGCGTTGCGACGTGATGCTGCTTGACTGCGGTTCGCCGCGCGAGGCCATCTTGCGGCCCAGCATGGTGTGGGCCCTGGCTCAGCAGCGTGACTGGCTTCCCGCCCATACCGATCCCTTTGTGGCCCAGGCGCTTGCCCGGGCCGTTGCCGACGAGGAAGACGTGATCGACTGCGTCGGTGAGGGCGACCCTGGCGGAACCGGCATCCTGCGCGTGGTGCTGGGTTTGCGCTCGGGACTGGACGCGGACCAGGTGCAGGCCCTGGCCACTCGTGTCGGGGAACGGATCGCGACCGACGGCGAGGCACGTGCGCGCATCGACGCTCTATCGTTCACCATCCGGAACGCCTGACTCCTGCGACGGCTGCTCAGCTCGGTCGCTCAGGCGCCGTTCCTGGCTGCGCGGACGTTGGCCTCGATCTGCTTGCCGGTGTCGCCGTCGACGTCCTTCCAGTAGTCGAAGGCTCTCTCGAGTACTTCGCCCCTGACACCACCGAGTAGGTGGCCCGTCACGTTTTGGACGAACTCGGCGCGCTGCGCGTCGTTCCAGACCTCTCGCACCAGGGTGCCGGCCTGACCGAAGTCGTCGTCCTGTGCGTGCAGCTCATAGGCCGAACGCACCATCGGCCCGTCGGCCTCCCAGCTGTCGTCCACCGGACCGGTCAGGTCGGAGAAAGGTCGGCCGATCGAGTTCGGTGCATCGACCGCCTGGCCGCCGGTGTGCTCCACGGTCATCGAGCCGTCGAACATGCAGTTGTTGACGGGCACGCGCGGGCGGTTGACCGGCAGCTGGTGGAAGTTGGTGCCGATCCGGTTGCGATGGGCGTCGGCGTAAGCAGACGTCCGGCCGAGCAGCATCTTGTCAGGGGAGAACCCGATGCCCGGCGCCGTGTTTCCCGCAGAGAACGCCGCCTGCTCTATCTGGGCGAAGAAGTTGTCGGGGTTCTTGTTCAGCGTCATCGTGGCGACCTTGATCAGCGGGTAGTCGCTGTGCGGCCAGATCTTGGTCAGGTCGAACGGGTTGAAGCGGTAGTCCTTGGCTCGATCCGGCGGATGAGATCGGCGTCAGCCGGAGCATTCAAGACGTCAAAGACGGTCTGGGTGGAGATCGAGCCCAGGCGAGAGCGGACCTTGGCCGTCAGGGTGTCGACGTCGGCGTGCGGGTGTGCCTTCACCTCGGTGAGAACGGCGACCCGTGGGCGGGTGACACGCAGGGCAACGTCCCGTAACTGTTGTTCCGGCGTCATGGATCCACCGAACCATCCAATCTGGAATGAATCAAGAAAAGCGACAAGATACTTGAGGGGTTCGGCGGCGGTCGCTCTGTTGTGACAACCTGAGTGGCGTGCCACTCAGCCCGTACCGCCGCGTGTTATCCGTCCCCGCAATGCGGCAGGCGCTGGCTCTCGGGATCATGGTGCGCATCCCGATATTTGCCGGCGGCGTCCTGCTCACACTCCATGTGGTTCAGACCCTTCACCGGGACTACGGCGCTGCAGGGCTGGTGACCGCCGCCGCGACCGTCTGCATCGCGGTAAGCGGGCCGTGGCGCGGCAAGCTGCTGGACACCAAGGGTTTGCGTCGCGTGGTCCTGCCCTCTTTGGTCGTGACGGCGATCTGCTGGTCCATCGCGCCCTTCGTGGACTACCTCCCCCTGCTCATCCTTGCCGCACTGGCTGGCCTGTTCGTCGTGCCGACGTTCTCCATCATTCGCCAGGCCGTCATGGCAGCGGTCCCAGAGAGCGACCGGCGCACCGCGCTGTCCCTGGACGCGGTGGCCGTCGAGGTGGCCTTTATGGTCGGCCCGGTCGTCGGCATCTGGGCGGCCACCATCTGGCCGACGTCATGGGTCCTGTTCAGCATCGAGATGCTCGGAGTCCTGGCCGGCATGGGCCTCTGGCTGGCCGACCCGGTCATGCACGCTGATCCTGGCGAATTGAATCAGGACGACCAACCACTGCCGCGAAAGGCGTGGTTTCGTCCGCAGTTCCTGGCCATGTGTGCGGCCGCTGCCGCCACCACGATCATCTTGTCCGGATGCGACATCGCCTTTGTTGCGGCCCTGCGTCAGTTCGACAAGGTCTCGCTGATCGGCCCGGTCCTTGCGATCTGGGGGCTTGGTTCGGTGATCGGTGGTCTCGTCTACGGCATTTTGCACCGGTCTATCTCAGCGTTCCTTCTTCTGGGCGGCCTCGCCCTGGCAACCATCCCGATCGCCCTTGCCCCGAGTGTGTGGCCGCTGGCTGCGCTCGGTTTCGTGGCGGGGCTGTTCTGTGCGCCGACGATTACTGCGACGGTTGACCAGCTCAGCCGGGTTGTGCCCGAAGCAGCCAGGGGTGAGGCGATTGGGTGGCACGGATCCGCCATGACCGCCGGCTCGGCCCTCGGTGCCCCGGTGGCTGGTCTGGCGATAGACCAGTGGGGCTGGACGGGTGGTTTTGTCAGCGTCTCCCTGGTCGGCGGGGCCGTGGCCGTCGTGGGCGCGGGCGCGACCACGACCTACCGCCGTTCGCGCCGGCGGGCGGCAATCCGCCAGAAACAGGTCACCGAGCCCGTGGGCTGATCGCCACGTCTCTGATGGCACAACGGCACTGGAACCGGGGCTGGCAGTCCGGTCAGGACTGCAGATTGGCAGTACGCAGATTGGCAGTACGGGGGGTCACGCTGATAGCCTTACAACTCGACCGGCTGTGTCCTCAGGAAGCCCTTGACTTCCTGAGTGGCGCAGCGTGCAAGAGAAGCTCAAGCAAGTCGCTTCCACCCGCGTTGGCACGCTCGCAGTTCGCTGCAGTCACAGCCGCCGGGTTCCAGGTCCGCCCGGCTGGGGCGTCGCACGCAGGGTGCGCCGCAGCAGACGTGCAGTGTGACGGGTGTATTCACCTGCCACACACGGCGGTTTGGTTGGATGCTCCTTGTCATGAAGCTCCTCGCGCACCACGGTGGCGAGGGGCTTTTCTCGTCTGCCGGTGGTCACCCTTGACGGACAACACAGTCCCGCTTGGCCGGACAACAGAGGAGAACAGACATCAGCGAGCCTCGTATCAACGATCGAATCCGGGTTCCGGAAGTGCGTTTGGTTGGTCCCAATGGTGAGCAGGTCGGCATCGTGCGCGTCGAAGACGCGTTGCGTCTGGCCGCCGAGTCGGACCTCGATCTCGTCGAGGTGGCCCCGATGGCAAAGCCGCCGGTCGCCAAGCTCATGGACTTCGGCAAGTTCAAGTACGAAGCGGCCATCAAGGAGCGGGAAGCCCGCAAGAACCAGGTCAACACGGTCATCAAGGAGATCAAGTTCCGTCCGAAGATCGACCCCCACGACTACGCCACCAAGAAGGGCCACGTTGAGCGGTTCCTCAAAGCCGGCGACAAGGTCAAGGTCACGATCATGTTCCGTGGCCGCGAGCAGTCGCGGCCCGAGCTCGGCTACCGTTTGCTGCAACGTCTCGCCGCAGACATCGGCGATCTTGGCTTTGTCGAGAGCTCGCCCAAGCAGGACGGCCGCAACATGATCATGGTGATCGGTCCGACCAAGAAGAAGGCGGAGGCCAAGGCCGAACAGCGTCGCAAGCGCGAAGATGGCGCGGCCGCCGCCGCTGCGGCCGCTGCTGCCTCGAACGCAGCACCGGCTGTTGAGACCACCGCACAGGCGGGTGTGGACACTACCGCGCAAGCGGCCGTGGACACCAATGCCGAGGCGGAGAGTACCAACGCCGAATAGTTTGCCCAGCTTCACGACAGAACCCCGTGGGTCCGGCAGGACCCGCACGACTGAAGGAGATCGGCACCATGCCGAAGATGAAGACCCACAGCGGCGCCAAGAAGCGCTTCCGCCTCACGGGCACCGGCA
>CABDZK010000021.1_pt1 | contig 24249 bp, 24 predicted proteins | sample 3132141 | NCBI WGS metagenome assembly CABDZK01 (sample SAMEA5534340, study PRJEB31848) | metagenome | biome: tundra; feature: field; material: soil | place: USA | collected 2013-05 | depth 0.45 m | reverse complement strand
GCAGCCGCACCCCAGGCAACACCGGCGCGGAGCCCCTCAACATCGGTGGAGCCGTTGCCCGTGGCGTAGAGGTATCCGGCCAGCAGCGCGTCGCCGGCACCCACGGTTGACAGTGGCGCGGCGACCGGCGCCACGGCGTGGGCGATCATCGAGGCCGACACCAGAAGCGCCCCCTGCCCACCCAGGCTGACCACCACGGTGGCGACGCCGTGCTTGACCAGGTCAGTGGCTGCCACGAGCACGTCGCCCAGGGAGTTCAGGGGCCGGTCAACGAGCTCTTCGAGCTCCTCGAGGTTGGGCTTGATCAGGTCGGGTCCTGCCGCGACCGCGAGCCGCAGCGGGCGGCCGGACGCGTCGATCGCGACCCTCACCCCAGCGTCGCGGCAGCGACCCACCAGCCCGGCGTACAGGTCATCGTCGACTCCTGGCGGAAGGCTTCCCGAACCCACCAGCCAGCTGGGCTGCTCGCTCAGCGTGTCCACCGCCCCGGCAAGGAGCGCCTCGAACTCGGCCCTGGACAGGAGCGGGCCAGGCTCGTTGATCTTGGTGGTGGTGCCGTCGGGCTCCACCAGTGCAAGGTTGGCGCGGATCGAGCCACTGATCGCCACGATGGCGACCGAGATGCCTGCCTCCTGCAGGAGCTCGGCCAGCAGATGCCCCTGTGGGCCGCCCGCGGGAAGAACCGCCAGCGTGCGGGCCTTGTGCGCGGTCAGGGCCCGGGAGATGTTCACTCCTTTGCCACCCGGGTCGAGCCGGCTGGCGGTCGCTCGTTGGACTTCGCCGCGCTGCAGGTCGGTGATGGACACCGTACGGTCAAGGCTCGGGTTCGGGGTCAGAGTGACGATCATGCGAGCACCACCTCAGGGCCTAGAGCCTCGATCTCGGCAGCGGTCTCAGGGTCGAGCCCGTCGTCGGTAATGATCGCCGCGATGTCTTCCAGGTCGGCGAAGCGCGAGAAGTGGTCGACGCCTATTTTCGTGTGGTCGGTCAGCACCACGGCGCGCCGGGCTGCTTTGATCATGGCGCGCTTGGCCGCGGCCTCGGACTGGTCCGGGGTGGTCAGGCCGCGCTCTGTGGACAGGCCGTTGGTGCCGATGAAGGCGACGTCGACGAATACGTCTTGCAGGGCGTTGGTGACCCACAAGCCCACTGCGGCGAGGGTTCGGCCGCGCACCCGACCACCGAGCAGATAGAGGTTGAGGTTCTGGTGCTGGGTCACCATGGTGGCGATCGTCAAAGAGTTGGTGACGATGGTGAGCTCGCGATCGCGGGGGAGCCGCTCAGCCAGCCGCATGGTGGTGGTGCCGGCATCGAGCAGCACGGTGCCCTCGTCAGGCAGGTGCGGCAGTGCCGCCTTTGCGATGCGCTCCTTCTCTGCGACGAAGCGCTCCGCGCGCGTCTCGACGCCGGGCTCGAACCCGAGCCGCTCGACGGGAATGGCGCCGCCGTGGACTCGGCGCAGCACGCCATGTCGTTCAAGAATGGTCAGATCCCGGCGCACCGTCTCGGGGGTGACGTCGAGCGCCTCGGCCAGGGTGTTGACCTCGACCCGTCCCTCGGCGCGGGCACGGTCCAGGATGTGCTGCTGGCGTTCCTCTGCGTACATGGGGTCTCCCGCTTGAGATCTGTTATTGAGATATGTATAGACCTCACGGGAGACGATGTAAAGAGATATGAAGATAAAACAACCAAAACAGATGTCTGATTGAATCCGTTTGTCCGAATCGGCTCATTCAGTCCGGTGAGTGATGTCCGAATCGTCCGTAATGCGCCACCTGGTCGAGACCACGCCGACCCCGTTTGAGGCTCCCGCTCTTGGGATGGGGCATCGGATAGCCCAGCGACACCACGCCGACGAGGTTGCGGTCATGGGGGATGTCGAAGGCCTCGAAGACGTCCTGGTGTACCTCGGGAGGTGTTCCGAAGAAGCACGCCCCCAGACCCTCGTCGACCGCGGTCAACAGGATCATCAAGGCGGCCATGCCCGTGTCGATGTCCCAGTAGTGGACCGGCCAGCGTGCCTCGTCCATGTCGGTCCAGCCCTTGTCCGACTCGGCGTAGCGCCGCAGGTAGGTGCCTTCATCGGAGAGGCAAAGGATCAGCGTGGGCGCGGTCTGGATGCCCGCCAGCCACGAGTCCGGCTCGTCGTCGGGGTCGGTCGTGGCCGACCAGTAGGCTTCTCGTTGCTCAGGTCTGGTCAGCACCACGAAGTCCCAGCCCTGGCTGAAACCCGCGCTCGGGGCCCGGATCGCGTTGCCCAGTGCCGTGTTGATGACCTCGGCCGGCACAGGACGGTCGGGGTCGTATTGCCGAACCATGTGGCGCTTGGCAATGACGTTTGAGAACTCCACGGGTTCACTGTTTCATGAGCAGTACGTCACGCACGACGGAAGCGATGCCTGGTCCGTTGCCGCTACTCCTTGAGCCCCGGGAAGTCGGACTCCCAGAACTCGACCTTGCTGGCCCTGCTCGAGGCGGTGTCGCCGGCGGCGGCTCCGTGAACCTCTTCCTCACGACCACGAAGCTCAACCCGGCGAATCTTGCCCGAGATGGTCTTGGGCAGCTCGGCGAACTCGATACGACGAACTCGTTTGTATGCCGCGAGGTTCTTGCGCGCGTAGGCCAGGATCGACTCGGCGGTCTGTGCTGTCGGTTCGTAGCCGGGGGCCAGAACGATATACGCCTTCGGCACGGCAAGGCGGGTGGCATCCGGAGAGGGCACGACGGCCGCCTCGGCTACCGCCGGGTGCTCGATCAGCACCGACTCGAGCTCGAACGGGCTGATCCGGTAGTCAGAGGCCTTGAACACGTCATCGGCCCGTCCCACATACGTGATGTAGCCGCGCGCATCCCTGGAGGCGACATCACCGGTGTGATAGGCACCGTCTCGCATCGACTCGGCCGTCTTCTCCGGGTCGCCGTGGTACCCGGCCATCAGACCTACCGGGCGCCCGCCGGAGCCGGTGAGGCGCAGGCAGAGCTCGCCTTCGGCGCCGTCCCCAAGCCGCTCCTGCCCGGTCGCGGGGTCGAGCAAGATCACGTCGTAGCCGGGCAGGACCCGGCCCATCGAGCCCGGCAACAGCTCCTGGCCGGGGGTGTTGCCCACTTGGGCGGTCGTCTCGGTCTGCCCGAACCCATCGCGGATCACGATCCCAAGCCCATCCTGCACCTGCTGGATGACCTCTGGGTTGAGCGGTTCTCCGGCGCCCACCATCTCGCGAAGTGCCAGCCGCCCTCGCCACGGCGCCAGGTCCTGCTGGATCAACATCCGATAGACGGTCGGCGGGGCACAGAACGTGGTCACCGACTCCTGCGCCATGGTGGCAAGCAGTGCCGCTGCGTCGAACCGTGGCTGGTTCACGATCAGGATCGTGGCCTCAGCATTCCACGGGGCGAAGAACGACGACCAGGCGTGCTTGGCCCACCCCGGCGAGGAGATGTTGAGGTGGACGTCACCGGGGCGCAGACCGATCCAGTACATCGTGGACAGATGTCCGACCGGGTAGGACAGGTGGGTGTGTTTCACCAGCTTGGGCTGGGCGGTTGTGCCGGACGTGAAGTAGAGCAGCAGGGCGTCGTCGCCGCCAGCCGCCTCCGAAGGCACGAATGCGGCTGCTGGAGAGTATGTGGCGCCAGAATATGACTCGCTGTATGTCGTCCAGCCGGGGACCGGGGCTCCGACCGCGATACGGGTGAAGTCGCCGGCAACGTCATCGAACTTGCCCGCGTCCGGCGAAGCGGCGACGACGTGCCCCACACCACCGCGCGAGATCCGGTCGTCCAGGTCGGCAGAGGTCAGCAGCGTGGTCGCCGGGATTACCACGACGCCGAGCTTGATGCAGGCCAGCAGGGTCTCCCACAGCTCCACCTGGTTGCCCAGCATCAGCAAGAGACGGTCGCCCTTGGCTGCGCCCATCGAGGACAGCCACGATGCCACCTGCGAGGAGCGGGCAGACATCTCGGCATACGTCACCGAACTGCTGGTCCCGTCGGCCTCGACGATCTTCAGGGCAGCCCGTGCGCCGGTGGTGGGGTCTGCTGCCACCTGGTCGAACCAGTCCAGTGCCCAGTTGAAGTCCACCGGCCTGGGCGGGTCGTATTCGGCCACCGCCCGGTCGTAGTCGGTTCGCGTCGACAGCAGGAGGTCTCGGGCACTACGGAACTGCGCAGATGCATCGGCCATGGCATGACCTTAGTCACAGATTTGCGATTCCGCTGATCGACAGGTGAGGGGACCTGGACCGCGTTGATCTGACATTCTGAACCTATGACCGACATTGGCGTCCACCCTGATACCTATCCTGCGTGGTGGGAGGCGGACGTCGTTCTGCGGGACGGGTCCGTGGCTCATGTGCGTCCGATCGTCCCGACCGACGCCGACCGCCTTCGCCGCTTCCACGCGGGACAGTCCGCCGAGTCCATCTACCTCCGTTTTTTTGCGCCGCTGAAGACGTTGAGTGACAAGGACGTGGCTCGGTTCACCCAGGTCGACTATGACTGGCGGGTAGCTCTGGTGGCGACGCTGCATGAGGACATCATCGGGGTCGCGCGTTTTGACCGTCTCGACGAGACAACCGCCGAGGTGGCGTTTCACATCTCCGACGCCCATCAGGGAAAGGGAGTGGGGTCGGTCCTGCTCGAGCACCTGGCAGCCATCGGCCAGGAACGGGGGGTGACCAAGTTCGTGGCTGATGTCCTGCCACAGAACCGCAAGATGATCCAGGTCTTCACCGAGGCTGGCTACGAAGTCAATTACCACTTCGATGACGGCGTGATCGCGGTGGCCTTCACGATCGAGCCGACCGCGCATTCCCAGGCAGTTCGACTGTCCCGTGAGCACCGCGCAGAGGCCCTGAGCGTGCGATCGGCGTTGTTCCCGGAATCGATTGCCGTGATCGGGGCCAGTCGCCGGGTCGACTCGATCGGCCACCAGCTGTTGACCAACATCCGTGCCGGCGGATTCACCGGTCGGGTCCATGCCGTCAACATCGAGGCCCGACACGTGCAGGGTCTTGAGGCTCACTCACGGGTCAGCGAGATCCCCGACCACATTGACCTGGCGGTCGTCGCAGTCCCCGCGGCGTCGGTGCAGCTCGTGGTCCAGGACTGTGCGACAGCCGGCGTCAAGACCCTGCTGGTGGTATCTGCCGGATTCGCCGAGTCTGGAGCGGCAGGGGAGAAGCGTCAGCATGAACTGTTGCGGACCGCGCGCGCCAACGGCATGCGGGTCATCGGCCCCAACTCCTTCGGCGTTATCAACTCCCACCCTGATGTCCGCCTTAACGCCACCTTGGCGCCCGAGATACCACCCGCCGGGACCCTGGGGCTGGTGGCCCAGAGCGGAGCGCTGGGTATCGCGGTGCTCGCCATAGCGGCCCGACGCAACCTCGGCATCTCGGTGTTCGCCTCGGCTGGTAACCGGGTTGACGTCTCCGGCAACGACTTCATGCAGTACTGGATCGATGACGAGGACACCCACGCGGTGGGCCTGTATCTGGAGTCAGTAGGTAACCCGCGTAAGTTCTCCCGGATCGCGCGGCAGCTCGCGCTGCGCAAACCCGTGATCGTGGTGAAGTCCGCGATCAGCTCGTATGGCGTTCCACCCGGTCACCGCGTGCGCCCCAGCAAGGTGCCGCCGGCGGCCTTCGACGCCATGTTGCGCCAGGCCGGAGTGATTCGCGTCGAGAACGTGCACCAGCTCTTCGACGTGGCCCAGCTCGTGGTTCACCAGCCGCTGCCACGCGGTGACCGGGTGGCCATCGTTGGCAACTCCGACGCCCTGGGAGCCCTCACCGCCCAGGCCTGCGTCAGCTGGGGGCTCGAGGTCACTCATGGCCCGGTCTCGATACCGGCCGAGGCTAAGGCGGCGGATTTCTCCACTGTCGTTGAGGCCGCCTTCAATGACGACCGCGTCGACAGTGTCCTGACCTGTTTTATTCCCCCGTTGGTCACCCGCGACCAGGACGTCGCCCGTGCGGTGGTCGAGGCGGCTGGCAAATCGGAAAAACCTTGTGCGGCAACATTCCTTGGCATGGTCGGGGTTACCGAGGCGCTCTCCGGCGGTTACCGCACAGACGGCGACCAGGCAGATACTCACGACGACTCAGACGACAACGATGCAGACGACAACGCCGACCGCACCGATCGAAGGGACCGAGCCCCCCGACGGGCGGTCCCTGCCTATCTGATGCCTGAGGATGCCGTTCGTGCGCTGGCGGCTGCCACTCGTTACGGACAGTGGCGCGCTCGCGAACGTGGTGAGCTGGTCGAACCGTCCGGCCTTGACCTCGACACAGCCGAACGCCTCGTCGAGCACGTTCTGGCCGATTCACCGCAAGGCCGGACCCTTACGCCGGCCGAGGCCGCGACGTTGCTGGCGGCCTACGGCGTGACACTCTGGCCGGCCATCCCCGCCACGACTGCCGACGAGGCGGTCGAGGCAGCCGAACGGCTTGGCTACCCCGTGGTGATCAAGTCGATCTCGCCTACAGTGCGCCACCAACCGGGGCAGGCCGCCATGCATGTCGACCTGCAGACAAAGGCCTCCGTGCAGGAGTCCTTCGAGTCGCTGTCGGCGCGGCTGTCCCCGATGGATGCCGACACGTTCGTGGTGCAGCGGATGGGGACACCAGGGGTAGCCTGCGTCGTCCGAACGGCAGAGGACCCCGTGTTCGGGCCTGTGGTCAGCTTCAGCATCGCCGGGCCACCGACTGACCTGCTCGGCGACATCGGGTACCGGATCCCGCCGCTGACCGATGTCGACGTCTTGGACCTGATCTCCTCGGTGAAGGCTTCGCCGCTGCTGGATGGTTACCACGGCGCAGCAGTTGTGGATCATGCGGCGCTGGCCGACCTCATCGCGCGGGTCTCGGTGCTGGCCGACAGGCAGCCCGACGTGGCATCACTGGAAATCAACCCCGTCCTCGCGCATCCCGGCGGGGTCGACGTGCTCGGGGTCGAGATCGTGGTGACGCCGTCAACGAAGCGCACGGACGATCAACGGCGAGCCCTGACCTAGCGTTGGGCGTAGTTGGCGAGGAATCTGCCTGGTAGGAAGCCGCGTCGAACCAACAAATGACAGCACCTTGGGCGTCTGAGCCAAACATGGGCGAAGATGGGTCCTATGGGTGACATTGCCGACCAGATCACGACGCACAAGCGTCCGCTCCCGAGCTCGCTGACCAAGGACATTGAGGCCGCCGGATACTACCCGGCCCTGGTGGCGGACGTGGTCGAGTCGGCGGTCGCCGGTGGCGAGGTCCTCTCACACCTGGTCCACCAGGAGACGACGTTCGACCATGACACCGTGCGCCGTCACATCACCGTGCTCGCCCTGACATCCACCCGGCTGGTGGTCGCGCATGCCGATGACCACGCGCCGGAGGATGACCCCGGTGAACTCGATGATGCGGACCCTCACTCGAGCGCGACCGCGACGGCGACGGCGACATCCGAGTGCGTGCCGCTCAGTGCTGTCCGGGGTGTCATGCTGACCCATGTGGTGGCGTCTCCGGCGACCTATACGCCCGGATCTTTGGGACGTGAGCTCACCCTGACTCTCGGCTGGGGTGCTGTCAGCAGAGTCGACATGATCCCGGCCACCTGCGGCGACCCGAACTGCGAGGCCGATCACGGCTACGAGGGTACCGTCACCACCGACGACATCGGTCTGCGGATCAGCGCCGATGCGGACGGGGAGCCCGCACTGGCCCAGGCCATGGCATTCGCGCGAACACTGTCTGCGGCCATTGGAGGCTGAGGTCACGTCCGTGTTTGAGCAGAGCCTCATGCCGACCTATGACGCGACGGGCCTGGCCGGCGTCCTGCCAGCGGTGGCGCGCTCCTTAGGGGTAGCCGAGGCGGACCGCGGCGATGGTCACGATGGGCGACCTGACCTGCTCGACCTGCCGCCGGCCAGGCGCGCGGTGGTGGTGCTGATCGACGGGTTGGGCTATGACCTCTTGCGCCAGCGCAGCGGGCACGCACCGTTCTTGCGAGGGTTGCTGCCCGCGGCATACCGGCTCAGCGCTGGGTTCCCGTCGACCACCGCGACGAGCATGGGCACGTTCGGGACGGGACTACCACCCGGATCCCACGGACTCGTTGGCTACGAGGTGCTCATGCCGGGCGAGGATCGGCTGCTCAACGAGCTGTCCTGGGACAAAGGCCCGGACCCGCGGCTGTGGCAACCGAGCCAGACCGTGTTCGAACGAGCCGTCGCCGACGGCGTCGCCGTCATCCGCATCGGTCCGGGCTTCTTCGACGGATCTGGGCTGACCAACGCGGCGTTGCGCGGCGGCATCTTCACGGCTGCCCGTTCCCTTGATGCCCGGGTGGATTCGGCGCTGGAGACACTTGCGGGGAACAAGCGCGCCCTTGTCTATCTCTACTGGGGGGAGCTGGACAAGGTGGGCCACGTGCACGGCTGTCAGTCCTGGGAGTGGGGTGAGGAACTGGAGCTGATCGACCGTTGTCTGGCCCGCCTTGTGGCGGGTGTGCCCTCGGACACCGCGGTATATTTCACCGCTGATCACGGAATGGTCGATGCCCCCCACGCGCTGCGGATAGACCTTGCATACGACGCCGAGCTGGCGCAAGACGTTCGGCACGTCGGCGGCGAACCCCGCTCGCTACAGCTGTACTGCGAGCCGGGTGCGGCCGACGACGTGCTCGCCACTTGGCGCGAACGGGTGGGCGCGAGGGCCTGGGTGCTCAGCCGGGACGAAGCGGTGGGCCACGCTCTGTTCGGGGCCGTCTCGGAGCAGGTACTGCCCCGGATCGGCGATGTCATCGTGGCGATGCGTGAGAACTTCGCCATCGTGGACTCACGGACCGCGCGGCCGGCGCTGCTGGCTTTGTTGGGTCTTCACGGATCGCTGACCCCGGCCGAGGTGGCGATTCCTCTCCTGCAGGTGCCCGCGAGAGTCACCGTCAGGGGTCTGTGAGCGGTCAGCGCCGTAGAGTCCTGCATCATGGCTGAACTTGTCTTTTTCTCCGGAACGATGGACTGTGGCAAGTCCACCCTGGCACTGCAGATGGACCATAACCATGCCGCCCGGGGGCGGGCCGGGCTGATATTCACCAAGCACGACCGCGCCGGCGAGTCGGTGCTTTCCTCGCGTCTTGGCCTGGCCACGAGCGCGGTCGAGGTCGTTGACGATCTCGACTTCTGGCAGGTCATCGTCAGCCGGGCCACCAGGGGCCAGCGAGTTGACTATCTGATCTGCGACGAAGCGCAGTTCTACACCCCGGTTCAGGTCGAGCAGCTCGCCCGCATCGTGGACGAGATGCGTGTCGATGTGTACGCATTCGGCATCACCGCCGATTTCAGAACTGCCCTGTTCCCCGGGTCCCAGCGGATGATCGAGCTGGCCGACCGGGTCCAGTCGTTGCAGGTCGAGGCGCTGTGCTGGTGTGGCCACAGGGCTACCCAGAACGCCCGGGTCGTAGATGGCGTGATGGTCGTCCAGGGTGAGCAGGTTGCGTTGGGGGACATCACCGCCGGCGAGGTCGGACCGGTGCAGTATGAGGTTCTATGTCGACGCCACTACATGCGCAGGATGACCTCGCATGCCGCGCACAATGCGGTGGCCTCGCCGGAGGTCCTACCTTTCGACCCGGATTTCTGCCCGATCCAGCCGCCAATCGGCAATGTCTAGGACGACCAGCGCCCGATCAGGACGACGAACGGTCGACGCCCGGTCTCGAGCCGAACATGATTTCATCCCAGGCGGGGACGCTCGGTCGTCCGGTCTTGCGCGAAGTCTCACGAGCCGGCCGTTTTTGCCGTGGCTTGGACAGGCCTTGGCCTGCTGGTTCCTCCACCGACCCATGACTCTTGTCATCCACGTCGGGTGAGGAGTCGTCGGTCGCGAAACCCTCATCGGCAAGGTCGCTGAGAGCGGCGGCGTGCTCGCGCTGCGAGGGAGGCTCAATCGTCTCGGACTCGTACTCGAGGTCGGCCAGCGGCAGTGCCTGCTCCGGGAGGTGCCTCTCGGCATCTGGGGCACCGGTGGGGGTGTTGGTTAACCCATTTGAACCACCGCGACTGCCGGGCTTGCGGCGCCCGCGCGCGTTGCTGCGTTTGCGCATTGCCGTCATCAGATCAAGCGGATCTTCCTGGTGCTCGCGGCGGGCCGCCGGTCGCAGGCCCCCCTCGGCTTCCAGGTCATAGACCGTGGTGTCCCGTCCGGACGCGGGGTTGCGCAGCCTCGGAGCCGGGATCGGCCCCTTGGCCTCTTGAACCTCCTCTTCACTGAGCCAGCGAGCCTCGTCATCCACGGCGGAAACCGTCCGGTCGGCAAGGTCGAAGCTCCACGACGCCTGACGCTGACGCCCACCGGCGGCGAAGGTCAGCACGACGGTCCAGGGGCCGCCCTCGGTGCGCCAGGAATCCCAGCTGGCGTCGGTCACCTCGACGTCACGGGCCTTGAGTCGTTCAGTCACCCGCGCCGACAGCGTTGGTGCGCTGCTTCCACTGGACAGACCGGTGCGTGGGCGCAGACGGGCTCGCTGCGCCAGGCTGGCCACGTGCTCACGCTCGGCCAGGATCGGGCCCTCATAGCGATGGACTTTCTCAACCGACCAGCCTGCACGGCTGGCAGCTTCTTCGGATGAGGCGCCCGCGCGGATCAGCGCCTGGACGTCGCGTGGGCGCAACCCACCGTCAACCTCGATCTGTTGCTGCCCCAGGTGTGGCCGATCGCGCCGGGTCGCAGCCCGCAGTGCGTCGTCTACGGGCATCTGGAAACGCTCGCCGTCGGCTCCGGTGAGCAGCAGGTGTTCACCATCCTCATGCACGCCGATCAGTTGCAGGTCTTGCATCGCCTTCTCCTGAGTCGTCCATTAACAACAGACTCTGCCATCTTCGCGGCCCGAGCGTCCGTAGGCCACGCCGCAAGCGTAGTTTTGGCCAAGTCCCATGCTGCGGTCAATGTTGCCGCACAGCCCCAAGCGAACCGGAGAATGCCTGTGACCTCACCCCAGGCCGGGTCCGACCTCAACAACCCCATCAACCCGTACGACGGCATCCTACTGCTGTCGTACGGCGGACCCGAGAAACCCGAAGATGTGATGCCCTTCCTGCGCATTGTGACCGCGGGACGAGGCATTCCGGACGAACGCCTGAGCACGGTGGCCGAGCACTACTACTGGCTGGGTGGCAAGAGCCCGATCAACGAGCAGAACCGCCTGCTGCTGGCCGCCCTGCGCTCAGAGCTCGACCGCCGAGAGCTGTCGACGCCGCTCATCTGGGGTAACCGCAACTTCGACCCGTTTCTCGTCGACACCCTGCGTGGGGCGCACGAGTCTGGCATGCGCGCGCTGGTCACGATCGTGACCAGCGCGTATACCTCTTACTCCTCGTGTCGCCAGTACCGCGAGGACTTGGCCGCGGCGGTGGCGACCCTGGCCGATGAGGGGCGCGAGATCACGGTCGACAAGGTGCGCCCCTACTTCAACCACCCCGGGTTCTCACGGGTCAACACTCGACATGTGACCGAAGCAGTGCGCGGGCTGAAGGAGCGTACCGATGACGAGGTCCGCCTGGTCTTCGTCACCCATTCGATCCCGGAGGCTATGGACGACACCTCGGGTTCGGGCGATGGCGAGGGCAACGCGTACCGTCGCGAGCATCTGGCACTGGCCCAAGCCGTCACCGACGAGGTCAATGCGACGCTGGGCCGAGGGTTGGACCACGAGCTGGCATTCTGCTCCCGCTCGGGCCCTGCCACCCAGCCGTGGCTTGAGCCGGACGTCAATGACGTGCTGCGGTCCTTGGCCTCCGCTGGGGTCAGCACCGTGGTCGTGGCGCCGATCGGGTTTGTCTCGGACCACATGGAGGTCAGGTTCGACCTCGACACCGAAGCCGCGCAGACGGCGGCCGCCGAGGGCCTGGAGATGGTGCGGGTGCCTACGGTTGGCACCGACCCGGAGTTCGTATCGGGGTTGGTCGACCTGGTTCTCGAGCGTGCCGCGCAGGCCCGCGGTTTAGCCCCTGTCGTCTCGCCCGCATGGCCCGGGATCGAGGTGTCCCCGTCCGTGTGCCGTCCGGGTTGTTGCCCCAACTTGAGAGCGTCCAAGCCAGCCCTGTGCGGGTCCGACTGATGTGCGCCAAACTGAGCTTCTCTGGTCATGGCCTTTCGGAGCCGCTACCGCAGCCACTCCTTCGAGAGCTCGAGAATCTCGCCGTCTCTGCTGCGCGTGCGGCGGGGCAATTCATCGTGCAGGAACGCCCCCGCGGCCTTGGCGTTCTGGATACCAAGAGCAGTATCAACGACATCGTGACCGTGATGGACCAGCAGTCCGAGGCACTCCTGCGGGCTCACCTGCTGGGTGCCCGGCCCGACGACGCGATTCTCGGTGAGGAGGACGGAGCTTCGCAGGGAACCTCTGGCATCACCTGGGTCATCGACCCGATCGACGGAACCGTGAACTACCTCTACGAGATCCCGGCCTACTGCGTGTCGGTGGCTGCGGTCATCGGCGACGCGGGGACTCCAGGACAGTGGCAACCCGTCGCCGGCGCAGTCTGCAACCCGCTTACCGCGGAGGTTTTCCACGCTCGGGCCGGAGGCGGTGCCTATGTCCTTCAGGGTGATCACGACACCGCGATCGGGGTCAACCCCGTTGATGTGCTCCTGCAGTCTCTGGTGGCCACCGGCTTCGGATATCGACCCGAGGTGCGCGCACGCCAGGGCGAGGTGCTGGCCGCGATCCTGCCTGAGATCCGGGACATCCGGCGGGCCGGCAGTGCGGCGCTGGACCTGTGCGCAGTGGCCTGTGGCACGGTCGACGCCTACTACGAGTCGGGCCTGAATCCGTGGGACCTCGCGGCTGGCTGGCTGATCGCCACGGAGGCGGGCGCATTGGTGAGCGGCCTGAACGAGATGGCACCGGGCGAGGCAGCCGTTGTGGCTGCCGGACCCGGCATACACGCGTCGTTGCTGTCCAGACTCGAGGCTTTGGCGCCCCTGCGATGACGATTGGAACCCTGGCAGGCTCCGACCGATTTCCGGCTTCGGCGCTGTCAGCCCATGTACAGCCAGCCCCCGTACTGTCAGCCCCCGTACCAGCCATTGTGTATCTGGTCACAAGCTCGTTTCGGCGGGTACTTTGACTTGGTCAAGGGCCGTTTGAACACCTGTGGAAGGCGCTTGTATCGATTCGTAGGTCCCCGATAGTGACATTGGCCCTCGGATAGGGCACACTGCGCGGCGCAAGCGGGCACAAAAACAACGGGCCCGGCGTTAACCCCGCAGCGACGCACAACAGCGACTCCTGCAACCGATTACTAACCCTGATTCCCACCCACGAACTGAAGGAGGGGGACATCACCTATGGCGACTGACTATGACGCGCCCCGCAAGACCGATGATGACGATGCCGAAGACTCCATTGAGGAGCTCAAGTCTCGTCGCGTCGACAAGAGCGCCTCAAGCGTTGATGTTGATGAGACCGAGCACGCCGATGGCTTTGAGCTCCCCGGAGCCGACCTGTCCGGCGAAGAGCTGTCTGTACGAGTGGTCCCACGGCAAGCTGATGAGTTCACCTGCTCGCGCTGCTTCCTGGTGCATCACCGCAGCCAGCTGGCCAAGGAAGTCAACGGCCAGCCGGTGTGTCGCGAATGCGCAGCCTGAGCAGAGCGCTCACAGCTCACGGCTGGTGTCTGGACAGCGGACTTGTCCATGACTGACCCAGCACGGGTCCAGGTGCTGATCTCGCGCCTTGACTCCGGCCTGCCGATGCCCGCGTACGCCCACCCGGGCGACGCAGGAGTCGACCTGTATGCCCGACAGGACGTGTTCCTGGCTCCGGGGCAGCGCGCACTGGTTCCGACCGGTGTCGCGCTCGCCCTGCCGGCCGGGTATGCCGCCTTCGTTCACCCGCGCTCGGGGCTGGCTGCCAGGCACGGGATCACGGTGCTGAATGCGCCCGGCACGGTGGACGCTGGCTACCGCGGTGAGATCATGGTCAACCTGCTGAACACAGACACCCACCAGGGGTTCGCCATCGCCGCAGGGGACCGGATCGCCCAGCTCGTTGTCCAACTGGTCAGCCAGGTCCATTTCGTCGAAGTAGGGTCGCTTCCGGGTAGTCAACGGGGGGAGAATGGACACGGAGCCAGTGGAGGGTTTGGCACGCCACCTCTTCGCGAGGATCTGCATGACATCGACGACCGTGCCATCGACATCTGACATCGACGACTAAGGACTGACGACACGTGGGCATCTTCCGCCGTGGCACGAAAAACGGCACCAGAACCAAAGACAGCACCGCAGATCTCGACCCGGGCACCACCGCCAGCGACGGCGAAGACACTGCCGTCCAGGATGAGGCAACCACCAGCGGTGTCAGCGCTGAGCCTGAGCCCAAGCCATCTCGTCGTGGGGGTCCGTTCGACCGTTCAGAGGTCGAGGGCCTTGAGGGGCGCCTGGATCTCGGGGCGCTGTGGCTGACCGGCGTTCCTGGCATGGAACTGCGTCTTGAGGTCGAGGAAGAGTCACAGAACGTCGTCGGTGTCACCGCAGTGCTGGGTGAGTCCTCAGTACAGCTTCAGGCTTTCGCTGCACCGCGCAGTGAAGGAATCTGGGACGACATCCGCACCGAGATCGCCGCGAGCATCACCAGCCAGGGCGGAACGGCGGACAAGACGTCAGGGCCGTTGGGAGCCGAGCTGCGTGCCCAGATGCCAACTCAGGGCCCCGATGGACGCATTATGTTCTCACCGGTGCGCTTCGTCGGCGTCGACGGCCCTCGCTGGTTCCTGCGCGCCGTCCTCAGCGGTCAGGCGGCAATCGATGAGAGCGCTGCCTCCAGCTTGCTCGACGTTGTCAAGGCGACCGTCGTAGTGCGTGGCGACGAGGCTATGGCCCCCCGCGAGCTGCTGACGCTGAGGCTGCCCAACCAGCCGGACGACGGTTCTGTGGCAGCCGAGGATATGGCCGCCGATGACTCCGTGAACGGGAACCCGGCCCAGGACGGCAATCCTTCACTTGATGACCTCAAGCCGTTTGAACGCGGGCCAGAGATCACCGAGATCCATTAGTTGATGGGAACCAGCCTGATGGGACCAGCTATGACAGCCGAGCACAAGGGTGAAAGTGGCAAGGCCGGCCTGATCTCCCGTGTAACGGCACGCCTGGCCCGATCCGGTTCCGAGCTGGAAGCCCACGATCTGCAGGAGGACACCGGGCGCCTGGGGGGGACCCCGATCGCCGATCTGGTGGACCGGTCCGAGGCCAGCGTCTGTGGGGTAGTCCGCAGCGTGACGCTCCGGCCTCGAGTCAACGTGCCGGCCCTGGTGGCGGAGATCTACGACGGCAGCCAGACACTGAACCTCATCTGGCTGGGCCGGCGGCGGATCCGTGGCATCGTTCCGGGGACCTATCTGAGCGCCCACGGACGGGTAACCTACCGACACGGCACACCAGTGATCTTCAATCCCGCCTATGAGATAAGGCCTGAGCGTGGCCACTAGCGACAACTTCGCGACTCCGGCGCCGGCCATCGTCGACGCGCACACAGTCGAGTCCCTTATCCGTGAGCGACTTTTGTCCGCGCTGGGAGGCGCCCGAGGCTCGTTCGAGACGGCGCTGCCGACGGTCGCTTTCGTGGTGGCATGGGTCTGGCTGCATGACGTCACGATCGCGGTGGCTGCCTCGGTAGCTGTCGTGGTGGTCCTGCTGGTAGTTCGTCTGGTGATGCGTCAGACACCGCGCTACGTCCTGTCTGCGGTGTTGGCCACGGCTTTTGCCGCGTTCTTCGCGCTGCGCAGCGGAAAGGCTGAGGCAGCTTTTCTGCCCGGTATTCTGACCAGCGCGGCTTGGGGACTCGGTTCGCTGTTGTCGGTTCTGGTTCGCTGGCCCATCGTCGGCTTCATGGTTGCCGCCGCTGACCCGCAGATGTCGGCCGAACCCGCTTCGCTGACGCCACTGACGTCATGGCGTCGTGACCGCGGTCTGGTCGCGGTCTGCCAGCGCCTCACCATGGTGCTCGTCGTGCTGTATGCCATCCGGGTCGTGCTGATGTTCCCGCTGTACCTTGCGGGACAGGTCGCGCTGCTTGGTGTGGCCAAGATCGCACTGGGCTGGCCGGCCTACCTAGCCGCACTGGCGATCATGGGAATGATCCTTGTGCGCGGCAAGACACCGCTGGCACCGGCCGAACCGCCCGCCTGACCGCTGCGGTCCTGCGCCTTGCTCGAGGCCGGGCGCCGGTAGCTCACTCCTTGTCGCGGGGGACCCGCTCGCCAGGGCTGAGCATGGCCTCGAGGGCGTCCTCGATCTCCGGTGTGGCAAGGAACAGCAGCTCGTCATGGGCCTCGAGCGAGTCATCGCGGGTCGGCGCAATCGGGTGGTCTTCGCGGATTATCCCCACCAGGACGCTGTCGTCGGGCCAGGGGACGTCCCCGACCCGCTTGCCGGCGAACGGACTGTTCTCTGGAAGCGTGAGCTCGACCATGGTGGAGCTGCCTTGCCCGAACGTGAAGATGCGCACCAGGTCGCCGATGCTGACTGCCTCCTCGACCAGGGCGGTCATCAGTCGCGGGGTCGACACGGCAACATCAACACCCCAAGCCTCATCGAACATCCACTCGTTCTTGGGGTTGTTCACCCGCGCAACGGTGCGGGGCACCCCGAACTCGGTCTTGGCCAGCAGTGACAGGACCAGGTTGGCCTTGTCATCCCCCGTCGCGGCCACAACCACATCGCAGTCTTCGAGGTTGGCCTCGTGCAGGGAGCTGATCTCGCAGGCGTCAGCCAGCAGCCATGTGGCTGCTGGGACTCGCGCGGCCTGCGCGTCGTTCGCGTCCTTGTCGATCAGCAACACCTGGTGTCCGTTGTGCAGCAGCTCGCGGGCTATCGAACGACCCACACTGCCTGCTCCGGCAATGACAACTCGCATGGGGCGTAATTCCTTTCGGGCGATGGTCTTGGGGTCGTTCGTGTCAGGCTCGTGTTCAGAAGGCCGGCGGTAGCTGGTCGAGGGTCCGCTCGACGGTCGTCAGGCCGGAGGCGGTCGTCAGGACGTGAATCAGATCGCCGTCCTGGTAGACGGTGTCGGCACTGGGCAGCAGCCCGTCGCCGAGCCGGGTGACGTAAGCCACGCGGGCACCCGAGGCCGACTCGAGGTCGATGATCCGGTGGCCGATCCAGGCGGGGTTGACCGCCACATCGGCGATGACCACATGTCCGCTGGGATCGGTGTGCTCGGGAACAGAACCTTGCGGCAGCAGGCGGCGCAGCATCTGGTCAGAGGTCCAGCGCACGGTGCCAACCGTGGGGATACCCAGACGCTGATAGATGGCTGCCCGGCCGGGGTCGTAGATACGCGCCACCACATGGTCGACGCCGTACGTCTCGCGGGCGACGCGGGCAGCCAGGATGTTGGAGTTGTCCCCGCTGCTGACGGCGGCAAGGGCATAGGCATTCTCGATGCCGGCCTCGATCAGGGTGTCCCGGTCGAATCCAAGGCCGGTCACTCTCTTGCCCTCGAAGCTGCCCCCGAGGCGGCGAAAGGCCGCACTGTTGCTGTCGATGACGGCCACGTCGTGGCCCTGGCGCTCGAGGCTGAGTGCCAGGGTTGACCCGACCCGGCCGCAGCCCATAATGACGAAGTACACGCAGCGACGCTACACCGAGCGACGACCCGTTCGCGCCCAAACGGCTGCAGCGGGCACGATGGGCGGGTGTGCTGGGCCTGCCGCTTAGAGTGATTGCCGTGTCGACTTCAGGCAAGATCATCAAACGGCTCCGTGTCGGAAGGGCCATCCGCAGCGACAGGCTCGGTGAGACGCTGCTTCCCAAGCGGATCGCGCTTCCGGTATTCGCCAGCACCGCGCTCTCTCTCACGGTCACCGAGAAGCCGTTTGAGGGCGCCGGTGCGGGTTCTGTGGGGCGCGAACAATGAGCGAACACGACCTGGACCCCGACCCCAAGGACGCTGCGCGCCAGTCGTTGGTTGGCACGCAGTTTGAGGCGCAGATTGGCAAGGTCGCCCACGGTGGCCACTTTGTGACCCGGCATGACGAACGAGTGGTGTTCGTGCGGCATGCGCTTCCCGGCGAGACAGTTCGCGTGCAGATCACCGATGGCAGTGAAGGTGACCGGTTCCTGCTCGGCGATGCCATCGAGGTGCTTGAGCCCTCGAAACACCGTGTCGTGCCTGGCTGCCGGTACGCCGGGCCTGGCAGCTGTGGCGGATGTGACTGGCAACACAGCGACCTGCCTTATCAGCGTGAGCTCAAGGCGGCAGTGGTCGTCGAACAGTTCCAGCGCCTGGCCGGGCTGGACGTCGATGTCGAGGTGGAGGCGCTCCCGGGTGACACACAGGGGGTGCGATGGCGTACCCGGACCGAGTTCGCCATCGATTCCTCGGGTGTCGCAGGGCTGCATCGATACCACAGCCACGAGATCGTCCAGGTCCAGGACTGCCTCATCTGCACCGAGGCAGTGATCCAGACCGGTGTGCTCGGCCGTCGCTGGCCGATGGCTTCCTCTGTTGATGTCGTGGATGCCAGTGGCGAGCCGCACGCAGTCATGGTGCCTCTGCCGTCTCGGGACTCGACGATTCCTCATGTCACCGAGCGAGTCGACACGGGGGACTGGTCTGCCGAGTTCCGGCTCTCAGCCCGAGGATTCTGGCAGGTCCATCCCCGAGCCGCGGCCACGTTTGTCGCGCATCTGCGCCAGGAGCTGGCGGCACAACCGGGCGAGCGGGTTCTGGATCTGTATGCCGGCGTCGGACTGTTCGCGTTGGCACTTGCTGATGCGGTGGGACCGACCGGAGCCGTCCTGGCCATGGAGTCCGATGCCCGCGCCATCGCCGACGCCAAAAGCAACCTGCGGCTGCGCCCCGAGATCGAGCTGCGCCGGGGCAAGGTCGACCGTTTGCTGAAGCCGTTGGTCCGACAGGGAATCCGCACCGACCTGGTCGTTCTTGATCCACCTCGAACCGGGGCCGGCAAGTCGGTCATCAAGGACATCGCCGCCTTGGCACCTCGTGCCGTCGCCTACGTCGCGTGTGACCCTGCTGCCCTGGCGCGCGACGTCGCCTACGCGCGCGGTGCCGGTTATGGCATGCGGTCCCTGCGTGCCTTTGACGCCTTCCCGATGACCCACCACGTTGAGTGCATCGCCATTCTGGAGCCTCTGGCATGACATCGGGCCAGGACGCGCAGCAGTGGGACAGCAGGCACTGCGGATCTGATCGTGCCTGGTCGGCGGCACCCAACCCATGGGTGGCCAAGACGATCGGTGCCTGGTTCACGGGACGGGCAGTTGACCTGGGTGCCGGGCAGGGACGCCACAGCGTCTGGCTGGCCGCGCTGGGATGGGAGGTCACCGCCGTCGACTTCTCCGCGACGGGGATCGAGCGTGGCCGCAGCGGGGCGCAAGAGGTGGGCGTCGAGGTCGACTGGGTTGTGGCCGATGTCCGGATCTGGGAGCCGCCGGCCGGTGTCACGTTCGACCTGGTGCTGGTGGCCTACCTTCATCTGAGCGACGACGTGCTGGCGCGTGTACGCGACTGGCTGGCCCCGGGTGGGGCGATGGTCGTGGTCGGTCACGCCCTGCGTAACCTCACCGAGGGAGTGGGTGGCCCCAGCGACCCGCGGCTGCTGTACACCGAGGCCGGATACCGCGCGGCCTGCGAGGGGCTGCAGGTCGAACAGCTCGGTGAGGTGGTCCGCCACCTGCCGGACGGCGACGCCATCGACCTCGCTCTGGTCGCGAGGCGACCGATGCGGGCGCTGGCGTGAATTCCGATGCGGCAGCAGCCACGGGGGCGGTCATGGTCAAGGACAATGGTTTTCGATACCCGGTGGAGGTTCGCTTCTTTGAGGTCGACTCTCTTGGCGTCGTGTTCAACATGTGGTACCTCGGCTGGTGTGACGAGGCGATGAGCGCCTTCATGGAGTCGCTCGGCTACGGATATGTGACCTTGCGGGCCGGTGGACTGGACGCCGTGCTGCGCAAGGCTGAGCTCGAGTGGCTCGACAGCCTCGAGGCTTTTCAGCATGCCGAGGTCGGGGTGCGGGTGGAACATGTGGGAACGACGTCTTTCCGTCTCGGATTCAGCATCGAGCGAGTGAATGCGCCGAGTGAGCAGCGGACTCGGTGCGCTCAGATAGCGATCACCTACGTCTGCGTCGCGATCGCAGACCGGAACACGACCCCGATCCCGCCCAGCCTGCGCGAGGTGCTGGTGGCCGATCACGCCTGACCCGATGGGCACCTGACCCGCCGGGGTCGGGTGTGGTTAAATGTATCTTGACGTCAAGATAAATTGCGAAGGAGCCGACCGTGAGCGAGCACAGCATAGATAGTTTTGGTGCGAAGGGGACCCTGGAGGTCGGGGATGCGTCATATGACGTATTCCGTCTCTCCGCGGTAGAGGGCAGCCAGCGGCTGCCGTTCAGTCTCAAGGTCCTCCTGGAGAACCTCCTGCGGAACGAGGACGGCGCCAACATCACGGCAGAGCAGATCCGCGCCCTTGCCGGCTGGGACCCAAGCGCCGAACCCGACACTGAGATCCAGTTCACGCCGGCGCGCGTGATCATGCAGGACTTCACCGGTGTCCCGTGCATCGTCGACCTCGCCACCATGCGCGAGGCTGTCGCCGACCTCGGCGGCGACCCGACCCGGATCAACCCGCTGGCACCCGCTGAGATGGTCATCGACCACTCGGTGATCGCCGATGTCGCCGGTCGCCCTGATGCCTTCGATAAGAACGTCGAGCTGGAGTACCAGCGCAACGAGGAGCGTTACCAGTTCCTGCGCTGGGGTCAGAGCGCGTTCAACGACTTCAAGGTGGTGCCGCCCGGCACCGGGATCGTGCACCAGGTCAACATTGAGCACCTCGCCCGGGTCGTCTTCGACCGCTCCGGGATGGCCTACCCCGACACCTGCGTCGGCACCGACTCGCACACCACGATGGTCAACGGCCTGGGTGTCCTGGGCTGGGGCGTCGGCGGTATAGAGGCAGAGGCGGCCATGCTCGGCCAGCCCGTCTCGATGCTCATCCCGCGGGTCGTCGGTTTCAAGCTGCTCGGCGAGATCCCTTCTGGGGTCACGGCCACGGACGTTGTCCTGACAATCGTCGAGATTCTGCGCGCCCACGGTGTGGTCGGCAAGTTCGTTGAGTTCTACGGCGAGGGAGTCTCCGCGGTACCGCTGGCCAACCGAGCCACAATCGGCAACATGAGCCCCGAGTTCGGCTCGACGGCGGCTATGTTCCCCATCGACGAGGTCACCTGCGCGTACCTGCGGCTGACCGGCCGCAGCGAGCAGCAGGTCGCGCTCGTCGAGGCCTATAGCAAGGAGCAGGGCCTGTGGCACGACGCGTCGGTCGAGCCACTCTTCTCTGAGTACCTCGAGCTCGACCTGTCCACGGTGGTCGCCTCCATCGCCGGTCCCAAGCGACCGCAGGACCGCATCTCGCTGACCGCAGCCAAGGAGTCCTTCCGCGCAACGCTCAAGGACTATGTGAACGCCGATGCTGCTCCTCTTGCCGCAGGCGGGGCGCCATTCACCCTTGCCGACGGCACCGCCTCGACAATGGATCACGGTCACGTCGCCATTGCCGCAATCACCTCCTGCACCAACACGTCCAACCCGTCGGTCATGGTGGCGGCGGCGATGCTGGCAAAGAACGCCGTCGAGCGTGGGCTGAGCGCCAAGCCGTGGGTCAAGACCACCATGGCGCCCGGCTCCAAGGTCGTCACCGACTACTACGAGAAGGCCGGTCTGTGGCCTTACCTGGAGAAGCTCGGCTTCTACCTGGTCGGGTATGGCTGTACGACCTGTATCGGCAACTCCGGCCCGCTGGCCGAGGAGATCTCGGCGGTCGTCCACCAGAACGACCTGGCCGTCGTCTCAGTGCTGTCGGGTAACCGCAACTTCGAGGGGCGGATAAGCCCGGACATCAAGATGAACTACCTCGCGTCACCGCCACTGGTCGTCGCCTACGCGCTGGCCGGCACCATGGACTGGGACCCGGAGTCGGAGCCGCTCGGCACCGACCCGCAAGGTGTCGAGGTCTTCCTGGCCGACATCTGGCCGAACGCGGCCGACGTCGCGAAGGTCGTCGACTCCTCGATCACCAAGGAGATGTTCACCAGCGACTACGCCGACGTCTTCGCCGGTGACGAGCGCTGGCGCTCCCTGTCGACGCCCGAGGGCAAGACCTTCGAGTGGGCGCCGGAGTCGACGTACGTGCGCAAGCCCCCGTACTTCGACGGCATGCAGCGTGAGCCCAGCCCGGTAGCCGACATCGTCGGCGCGCGAGTCCTGGCCAAGCTCGGCGACTCGGTCACCACTGACCACATCAGCCCGGCCGGCCAGTTCACTGCGGACAGCCCGGCGGGCGTCTACCTGGCAGCCCATGGCCTAGACCGCAAGGACTTCAACTCCTACGGCTCACGTCGTGGCAACCACGAGGTCATGATCCGCGGCACGTTCGCCAACATCCGGCTGCGCAACCAGCTGCTCGACGACGTGCAGGGCGGCTTCACCCGCGACTTCACCGCCGATGGCGTGCAGTCGAGCATCTACGACGCCGCACAGAACTACGCGAGCGCCGGCGTGCCGCTGGTCGTCCTGGCGGGCAAGGAGTATGGCTCTGGCTCGTCCCGCGACTGGGCAGCCAAGGGCACCCGTCTGCTGGGCGTCAAGGCGGTCATCGCGCAGTCCTACGAGCGGATCCACCGTTCCAACCTGATCGGCATGGGTGTGCTGCCGCTTCAGTACCCCGCCGGCCAGAGCACCGACTCGCTCGGGCTTGACGGGACCGAGACCTTCACCATCTCGGGGGTGAGCGCACTCAACGAGGGGACAACGCCAAAGACGCTGCACGTCAGCGCGACAAAGGCTGACGGATCCGTCGTCGACTTCGACGCCGTGCTGCGCATCGATACCCCCGGCGAAGCGGACTACTACCGCAACGACGGCATCCTGCAGTACGTCCTGCGTTCGCTGGTCAGTAGCTGACACCTGACCTGCGTGCTGGCGATGACTGTGCGGTCTTGGTTTGCTGGAGGACCAGGACCGCACAGTCATTGCCAGCGGGCGCGATAGCTAGCCAGGGCGCCTTGGCCACCAAGCGCATATCGCCCCAGGTTGGCACACTGGGACTGTGAGCCCACCGAGTACACCGCCGGGTTGGCCGCAGTCCGTGCCTCCTCCGCAGTCCCCGGGCTGGCAGGAGCCGGCCGTGTCCTGGCTGCTTGACCACTGCCCTTCCGACTACCGTGGGTACCCCGGGTGGCGCAAGAACCCCATCGCCTTGGCGTGGGTCGCGGTGCGACACATAGACGCCCAGCTTGAGGCGATGCGGGCGGCCTACCGTGAGGTCCGGGTCGACCTCGGCGATCTGGTCAGCACCGAAGCACTGGGCCAGATCCAGTCGGACCTTGAGACTGAGGGCCTGCGGCTGCGGGCTTCCGCCCGCGGCGCCCGGCTGGTGTTTGACGCTCTACAGGGAAAGCGGTACATCCCGAGGCTGTGAGGCGCCCTCTGCGAGGTAGCCTCGGCGCCATGAACAAGAACCTTCGAGCCGGCCTGGGTGTCCTGCTGGTCCTGGTGGGACTGATCTGGACCCTTCAGGGGCTTGGAGTCCTGGGAGGCAGCGTGATGACGGGCGTGGCGCTGTGGACCATCATCGGTCCGATTGTGGCGATCCTCGGCATCTGGCTCGTCGTTGGGGCCGTTCGCGCCCGTCAGCCATGACGGTCAAGACAGCCATGACAGCCGCAGACTCCGAACACATCGCACGTCGGCCTTGGGTCCACAACCTCAGCATCAGCGTGAATGGCAACGTCACGGCGTTGAGCGCGCCAAGTGGTGACATGGGATCGTTGGTGGGTGGCAAGTGGTCCGCGGACGGTGCACAAGGGGTCTACGTCGACGACCGGCGGGCGGTCAGTGTGCTCGCGGTACACCTGGGGAACGAGTCCCCGGTGCCGGTGGCAGACGCCAGCTCTGGCGGACGTTCCGACTTCTTCTCCTCCGCCCGCCAGCTGGGCAACCCCGGCGCCGACCCGACCGTGAAGGTGCGCCGCCGTAGAACCGTGATAGTTCAGGGGATCACCGAGATCCTCGACATCGCATCGCGCGCCGACCAGTGCGTCGAGACCGACGTCGTGCTCCCTATCGCGGGTGACGGGGCGGCCATCTCGTCCGTGAAGTCCGGGATCGTCACCGAGGCCCTCTTGGCCGCAGCCAGGTTGGAGCCCCCCGGGCTCATTGGATA
>CABDZK010000463.1_pt1 | contig 25786 bp, 22 predicted proteins | sample 3132141 | NCBI WGS metagenome assembly CABDZK01 (sample SAMEA5534340, study PRJEB31848) | metagenome | biome: tundra; feature: field; material: soil | place: USA | collected 2013-05 | depth 0.45 m | reverse complement strand
GATCTGCAGCTTGATGAAGCCGGAGACCTTCTTCTTCTTGGGAGGCATTATCTGGGTCCTTGTTTGCTGGGGATGGTGCGGGTGACTCTGGGGTGCTGGTGTTGCCGCGTGACTGTCTCAGGCGACAGCCATGCGCCGCTCACTCAGATCTTGGCGACCTGGCTGAACGAGAGTTCGACCGGTGTTTCGCGGCCGAAGATCGAGACCAGCACCTTGAGCTTCTGACTCTCGGGGTTGATCTCGGAGATGGTGGCAGGGAGGGTCTCGAACGGCCCTTCCATGACGGTGACGGACTCGCCGACCTCGAAGTCGACGATGTTGGTCTCGCCGGCCTTTGCTCCGCCGCCCTCACCCGCGCCTTCGCCGGAGGTCTCGAAGCTCGGGTTGAGCATCGTGTAGATCTCATCGTGCGAGAGCGGAACGGGCTGATGCGTGTGACCCACGAAACCCGTGACTCCCGGGGTGTGACGAACAGCCCCCCAGCTCTCGTCGGTCAGATCCATCCGGACCAGGACGTAGCCGGGCATCCGAACTCGGGCCACCTGCTTGCGCTGGCCGTTCTTGATCTCGGTGACCGTCTCCATCGGGACCTGCACGTCGAAGATGTACGGCTCCATGTTCAGCGAGGTGACCCGGGTCTGAAGGTTGGCCTTGACCCGGTTCTCATAGCCGGCATAGGAATGGATGACGAACCAGTCGCCCTCCTGGATGCGCAGCTTGGCGCGGAACGCGGCCTCGTCCTCGACCTCGTCGTCTGCGGCTGCGTCGTCTGCGGCTGCGTCGTCTGCGGCTGCGTCATCTGCGGCTGCGTCGTCAATGTCAACAGGGTCAACGTCAACAGCCGGGTCGGCGACGACTGCGTCGTCGGCAACCTCCACGGTTGACTCATCATTGTCGACGGCGACATCAGCCTGTTCGACCACGTCGACGTCCTGCCCGCGCTCGGCGGGTTGGTCGGCGGAGACCTTGGAGGTCCACTGCTCGGACACGCTGATAACCCACTTCCTTGATTCTTGAACTGGTTGTTGCTGCTATTTACCGAACGAGAAGGCGATCAGCCGGTTGATCAGCTGGTCGAGTCCCCATACGTACATCATGACAGTCGTGACGAAAACGATCACGACGCTTGTGTAAGTCACCAGCTCATGTCGTGTCGGACGAACGACCTTGCGGAGCTCGTCCAGGATCTGGCGGATGAACAAGGCGATGGCCTCAAAGAACCGGACGATCGCCCCAAAGAACCGGCCCACGGGGTTGCCCCGACGGGGGGCATCACGGCGTGTGCGATCAGAGCCAGTGGCGCCTGTCGTACTCGTCATGGTCACGGTTCCTCGTTTCTTACATTGTCGGGGGCACCCGCGCGCGGAAGCACACGAGCCGCCACACCGACCTCGCTGTCGGATCAAACGCTCTGTCGGACCCAGAGCTCCGTTGGACTAGAGCTCTGCTAAATCTGAATGCGCAGGGCAGGAGGGACTCGAACCCCCAACCGCCGGTTTTGGAGACCGATGCTCTACCAATTGAGCCACTGCCCTTTGAGCAATAGTGCGGTGATGCGGTGATGCTGTCCTGGCACTATGCGCGTTGGCGCACAGATTCTGCTCGAAAACACCGGGAGGCCTGCGGGCATGCCTGAGCATGGTCGTCAGCCACCCAGTGGGTGAGCATACGCGAGGTCAGCAGCCCAATGCGAACTTGGTCAGGCAGACCCGGTGACCTTACGTGGACGATGGCCGCACGACAGATAGGAATTCTGCCAACATGGTCCCATGAATGAACCCACACCTCGCCCCCGTGTCTCCCGCCGTATCGGCTCCATCGCCGAGTCCGCGACCCTCGCCGTCGACGCCAAAGCCAAAGCCCTCAAAGCCGCAGGCCGTCCCGTCATCGGGTTCGGTGCCGGCGAGCCGGACTTTGCGACCCCGGACTACATCGTCGCCGCCGCCGTCGCAGCCGCCAAAGATCCGGCAAACCACCGCTACACACCCGCAGCGGGGTTGCCCGACCTGAAGAAGGCGATCGTCAACAAGACCCTGCGCGACAGCCATTATGAGATTACGCCCGAGCAGGTTCTGGTCACCAATGGCGGCAAACATGCCGTCTACAACACTTTCGCCGCTCTGCTCGATCCGGGCGACGAAGTGCTGCTTCCGGCCCCCTATTGGACGACCTACCCCGAGGTGATCAAGCTCGCGGGCGGCACCGTGGTCGAGGTGTTCGCGGGCGAGGACCAGGGGTATCTGGTGTCCGTCGAGCAGCTCGAAGCCGCACGAACGCCCCTGACCAAGGCGCTCCTGTTTTGCTCACCGTCCAACCCCACCGGCTCGGTCTACTCCCCCGAGCAGGTCCGGGAAATCGGCCGCTGGGCCGTGGCAAACGGAATCTGGGTCATCACCGACGAGATCTACGAGCACCTGACGTATGACGGAGTGCGCTCAGTCTCGATGCCGGTCGAGGTGCCAGAGCTTGCTGATACGTGCGTGGTCCTGAACGGCGTCGCCAAGACCTACGCCATGACGGGATGGCGGGTGGGCTGGATGATCGGCCCGCGTGACGTCATCAAAGCGGCCACCAACCTGCAGTCACACTCGACCTCCAACGTCTCCAACGTCTCCCAGCGGGCGGCGATCGCGGCTCTGAACGGATCGCTGGAAGCGGTGGACGAGATGAAGGTGGCTTTCGACCGTCGCCGCCGCACCATCGTCCGGATGCTCAACGAGATCGAGGGCGTCCAGTGCCCGGTCCCGTCCGGGGCGTTCTACGTCTATCCGTCGGTGCAGGATCTCCTTGGCAAGACCATCCGCGGCCGGGTCTGCGCCACGTCAGTTGAGCTCGCGGCACTGATCCTGGACGAGGTCGAGGTGGCCGTGGTACCGGGCGAGGCATTCGGACCCAGCGGCTACCTGCGACTGTCTTATGCCTTGAGCGATGCCGACCTGATAGAGGGTGTCACCCGGATCCAGAAGCTGCTCGGCGAGGCACGCTGACCAAGATGAGTCGACCCGTGGGTCTGTTACCTAAGGCTCACCTGCACCTCCACTTCACTGGCTCCATGCGGCCGACCACGCTCGTCGCACTTGCGGACAAGCACGGCCTCCGGTTGCCAGACGCTCTGACACGGTCCTGGCCGCCGACGCTGAGTGCCACCGATGAACGAGGCTGGTTCCGCTTTCAGCGCCTGTATGACACTGCCCGCGCCTGCGTCCGGGACGAGGCGGACATGCGCCGCATCGTTCGCGAGGCAGCCGTTGACGACGCCGGGGAGGGCTCACGCTGGCTAGAGATCCAGGTCGACCCCACGTCATACGCACCGTTCGTGGGAGGCATCACACCTGCTCTGGAGATCATTCTGGACGAGGCGCGGTCAGTCTCCGAAGAGGCCGACATCGGTGTGGCCGTCGTCGTTGCGGCAAACCGGATCCGACACCCGCTGGATGCGCGGATGCTGGCCCGGCTTGCCGCGCGCCACGCCGGTGACGGCCCGGGGCAGGTGGTCGGATTCGGGCTGAGCAACGACGAACGTCGCGGGACGACCGCTGAGTTCGGCCCCGCTTTCGATATCGCCCGCCGGGCCGGGCTGGCCTGCGTGCCCCACGGAGGTGAGCTGCTCGGGTCCGACGCGGTGTGGGAGACGCTGACTACCCTGGGCCCTGACCGGCTGGGCCACGGCATCCGCAGCGTCGAGGACCCCCGGGTGCTGGACGAGGTCGTGCGCCGTGGCGTCACGCTGGAGGTGTGCCCTGGCAGCAACGTCGCATTGGGCGTTTACCCGGAGGCCGGCGAGGTCCCGCTGCGCAAGCTGATGGAGGCCGGCGCTCAGATCGCACTCGGGGCAGACGACCCTCTCTTGTTCGGTTCGCGGCTGAACGCTCAGTACGACACCGCACGGACCGTCCATGCTCTCTCAGACGCCGAGCTCGCCGAGCTGGCAAGGGGTTCGGTGCGCGGCTCTTGGGCGCCGGCCCCCGCACGCAGTCAGATGCTCACGGAGATCGACAGGTGGCTCACGGGCTGACCTCGGGCTAACCCGAGGTCACAGCTCACAGCGAGATGCCGACCAGGACCGGCTCGTTGACCAGGCTCACCCCGAAGGCATCATGAACGCCGTCGCGGATCTCACGCGCTAGCACGACGACGTCGGCTGCGGTCGCCGAACCCCTGTTGGTCACCGCGAGGCAGTGCTTGGTCGACAACGCCGCGGGGCCGGGCATGCGGTAACCCTTACTGAAGCCGGCCTTGTCGATCAGCCAGGCCGCGCTCGTCTTGACCTGACCGTCTGGCCCGTTGAACCGTGGCAGCCGGGCGGCTCCATCGCTGGAGCCCAGCCGGGCCCGTGCCCGATCCTGCAGCCCCGCATACGAGCCGGCTGACATGATCGGGTTGGTGAAGAACGACCCGCAGCTCCAGGTGTCGTGGTCTGCCGCGTCAAGGACCATGCCTTTCTGGCGGCGCTGAGCCAACACGGCCTCACGTGCCTGCGCCAACGGAACCCGCGCCCCAGCTTCTACCCCCAGAGTGTGCGCGAGACCCGCATAGTCGACAGGCCCGGACAGTGTGCTCATGCGGAGGTGCAGCACCACGTCCAGAACGACGTAGCGCGGCTCGGCCTTGAAAAGCGAGTTGCGGTAGGTGAACCGGCAGTCAGCATTGGCGAAGGTCTGGACCTGTTGCTCGCGACGGTCCCAGACCCGGACCGAGGCGATGCTCTGGGCGACCTCCTGGCCGTAGGCCCCGACGTTCTGGATGGGAGTCGCCCCGGCACAGCCCGGGATGCCCGAGAGCGCCTCGATGCCGGACCAGCCCTGCGCGACCGCCTGGATAACGACCTCGTCCCAGACCTCCCCGGCGGCGACACGGACCATCACGGCGGACGAGTCTGCGGACTCGAGCGAGATGCCACTGGTCGCGATGCGGACCACTGAACCCGCGAAACCCTCATCGGAGACGACCAGGTTCGAGCCTCCCGCGACCACCAGCAACGGCTCGTCGGCATCGTCGACCTCACGAATGGCGTCGACCAGCTCGTCGGTTGTCTGCACGGTGACCAGGCGCTGCGCCGGGCCGCCGACTCGCATGGTGGTCAATCCCGACAAGGAGACGCCATGTTCCTCACGCATCGGTGGCTCAGTCCAGGACGACAACGGCCGTGGCGCGTCCAAGGACCTTGTCGGTGCCGCAGGTGACCTTGAGCTCGACGGTTGCGCGCTTGGTCCGGGCATCAACCGCCGTGACCAGGCCCGTCGCCTCGACATCGGCACCGCCCTCGTAGGGCACGACCACGGGCTTGGTGAATCGGGCGCCGTACTCGACGACACGACCGGCGTCGCCGACCCAGTCGCTGACCACGTTGATCGCCGTGCCCATGGTGAACATTCCATGGGCGATGACATCGGGAAGCCCCACGGACCTGGCGAAACGCTCATCCCAATGGAGGCGGTTACGGTCCAGGCTGGCCCCGGTGTAGGCCACCAGGCTCGCACGGCTGATGTGAATGGTTGCCGCAGGCAGCTGTTGGCCGACCTGCACGTCATTGATCGAAAGCACGGCGTGGCTCATCTGTTCACTCCCCCGCGCGGATGACGACGGTCGAGGTGGCCGTGCATACCGGCTCGCCCTCGATGGTGGACAGCTCGGTGCGAGTGGTGACCATGGAGTTGCCACCTGCCGACTTGACCGAGTCAATCGTCAGCACGCCGACGATCTCGTCACCGGCAGTGATCGGACGGTGGTGGACGAATCTCTGCTCGCCGTGGACAAGCCGATTGAAGTCGATCCCGGCTTCCGGGTCCACGATGAACTGCCGTTCGCACTGCTGGGCAATCACGACGGCGAATGTGGGAGGGGCGATCACGTCGCGGTAGCCGCGAGCACGGGCCTGCACCTGGTTGACGTGAACGACGTCGTCGGCGCCCACAGCCTCGGCGAACTCGCGGATCTTCTCCCGGCCCACCGAATAGGGCGCGGTGGGCGGATAGATACGCCCGGTGAAACTTGCATTGACGGCCATGGCGACCACCCTAGGCGGTGCACGGACCGGCAGCCGACGGAGTCAGCAACGACCGCCCCCACCAATGTGGCGCAGACGGCCGTGAAAGCCTGGGATCAGCGCGTCTCGCGGTGAGTGGTCTGCTTGGTGCAACGCGGGCAGAACTTGGTGAGCTCCAACCGGTCAGGGTTGTTGCGGCGGTTCTTCTTGGTGATGTAGTTGCGGTCCTTGCAGTCCACGCACGCCATCGTGATCTTGGGACGGACGTCGGAACTCTTGCTAGCCACGGGGGAAACCTGCTCTCGGAACTCAAGAAGGACTGAACTGGGCTGAAAGATCTGGTGGACGCCCGCTCCCGCGCGGCGACGCTCCAGAGTACGCGATGCCAGGGGCAAACCCGAAATCGCGTCAGTAGCGGGAGCGGGACTTGAACCCGCGACACCACGATTATGAGTCGTGTGCTCTAACCACCTGAGCTACCCCGCCAAGGGATCCGAAGGTTCTGCCATGGACCCCGCCCGACGCCTGGCGCGGCCTGTCGACCTGCTTCGAACAGAGCCCCCAAACGGAATCGAACCGTTGACCTTCTCCTTACCATGGAGACGCTCTACCGTCTGAGCTATAGGGGCATCCGGACGACATCTTCCCCGCCCGGTGATGCGTCCAGAAAGATACACGGTCCCGGTCCCGGATCTGAAATCAGGGTCTGTTTCGCGGCAGCCGCGAGCGCTGCTTGCCCGATCTGAGTGTCAGCGGATCGCTCGCCCTGACCACCCGCGTCAGAGCCTGATCAGCACCGCGGCACCGTTGGAGACCAGTTTCCAACCGTTGCTGGCGCAAATGGGAGCGTCAATGACTTTGTGACTGGTCACCCAGTCGATGATCAGCTGGCGGACCTCCTGCTGGGCGTTGTGCACCACCGGTGCCGTCGTGACGCCCGGGAATCCGCCGCCGCCAGACTGCCTGTAGCTGGTGACTGCGACGACGAACTGCGCTGCAAGGTCGATCGGCGCCCCGGCGTACGCCAGGTTGACGATCCGCGAACCAACACTTCGGGCGACGTCGACGTCGTAGGTCAGCGGTGCGTCCAGGCCGCCCATGACGTCGTAGTTGTAGTCCGGCGTGCCGGTCGGCGCCGCGTCGGTGATGGCGTTGGTGAGCTCGTCCGGGGTGAACGGTCCGATGCCTGTGACTTGTCTGAAGTACTCGGCCGACTTCTCCAGGTGCGCCTTGACCTGTGCCCCGGTGAAGATGATGGCCAGCAAGGTGTTGTCAAAGCTGTAGAGCCCCGCGACATCACGGACGCTGATCTGACCAGCCGGAATCGCAGCTTCGCGGTTGGAGGGTGCCGTGATCGAGAGCACCGGCAGCGACGCCTCCACAGTGCCGGCGATCGCCGTGCGCACCGCCTCGGCCTGCACCAGGTTGATGAAGTCCAGGGCCGAAGTGTGCTCATAGTGGGCCTTGCCGCACGGCATCGCCACCATGGAGCTGCCGATCACCGAGTTGACGTACCGGACGACCGTGTCGTGGTCCGCCGCCAGCAGCTTGACGACCTCCGGGTCCGGGCGAACCGTGTTGCTGTTGAGCACACTGGACCCGACGCTCTGCACCACCCATCGGTGAGCGCCTCTGACCAACGACAGGTCGATCACTGACAGCCGCATGCCCCAGGCCAGCGGCTCGGTCAGCACAACCTCGCGACCGGTCTTTTCGTTGACAACTCGCCGCTCGGGGATCTCTTGGTGTGCGTGGCCGACCAAGATTGCGTCGATCCCCGGCACCTGCTGCGCGACCAGTGTCGAGGCGTTCTCGGGGACGGGCAGCAGGTCGCCGTATGACGACGACGTGGTGGCACCCGAGTGAGCGGCAACCACGACGACGTCCGCTCCTTGCGCGCGCATCCTGGGCACCCAGATCGCGGCCTGCTGAACCAGACCCGGAAAGGTCATCTCGCCCTCAACGTTGGCCTTGTCCCAGATGGCGATGCCGGGGTTGGTCAGGCCGAGGATGCCGACCCTGATCGGCTGCTCACCATTGACCGGGACGTTCTTGATCACGTATGGCGTGAAGGCAGGCCGCCCGGTACGGGCATCCAGCGCATTGGCGCCCACGAGCGGAAAGTCGAGCTGTCCGGCGAAGGCACGCAACAACGGGATCCCGTAGTTGAACTCGTGGTTACCCAAGGCCGCAGCGTCGTAGCCGATGTGGTTCATGGCCGCAGCCATCGGATGCACATTGCCGTCGGTGATCGGGGCGATACGCGCGAAGTAGTAGGTCAGCGGCGTCCCCTGGATCGTGTCACCCGCATCGATCATCAGCGTGTGGCCGCGCCCGCGCTGTGAACGGACCGCCTGCACGAGAGTGGCCAGTTTGGCCAGGCCGATGTCGTTCTTGGCAGGGTCGTCGTACTCGGCGTTGGTGAAGTAGTCCCAGTTGAACACGCTGCCATGCAGGTCGCTCGTGCCCATGATCGTCAGCTGGAAGGCGGTGCCTGGACGACGTGGGACGGTGCACTGCGATTCCTCAGCGGGGCTCATGCCGGCTGCCGTCGGCACGCCGGCTGTCGCGAACCCTGGTGGACCTGGTGCGAGAAGGTGATAAGAGCTACCACGTTGCGTGCTCCTGGGTCGGCCCTCGCCGGGCGTTCGTGGCAGTTCTCGAACCTGCCTGGGCCAGCCTAGACCGGGCCATGCTGGGCGCGACCCGATGATCGACAAACTCCCTGTTTGCTGTTCATCTATTGTCACCATGCCATGCCCACGGTGACCCGTGCGGGCCGTCTCTGCCCCCATTCCTGGGTTCTGGGGACCTGGCCATATTGCCCCGCAAGCCCACGTAGGCTCGAGCAGAGTGCCGGGTCCTTTGACGGGAGCCTGCGGCGCCCCTGATCCGGAAAGATGGAGGTCAAATGACCGAGGTTGGCGTGACCGACGACAGCGTGACCGACGACAGCGTGACCCAACCCGCACCTCACGAGCCGAGCGAGATCACCTTCGCGGAACAGTTCTATCCCGCGCGACCACGGCACCTGCGGCCAAAGGCTCGTCTACGCAGTGCGCAGGTCCCCACAGTCGAACAGCTAGGCGAGCCGATCGGCTCGAACCCGTCATACGTCCGGTGGCTGCGGCAGGAGTCCATGCTCAACGACGCCAACGTCATCGCGAGACAGTTCGTCGGCCGCGGAAGTATGTTCCAGAACCCCTTCGCCAAGCCCAACCCCCGGGCAGCAATCGAGACTGCCTCTGTCTGGTTCACCGCATACCCCATCTCGGTCCTTGGCAAGCCCGGCCGGTCATTCCTGGCAACCCTCGGCGACCCAGAGCTGTGGAAAGCCTTTCAGAGCATCGGAATTCAGGGGCTGCACACCGGTCCGGTCAAACGAGCCGGCGGAATCCGCGGCTGGTCACCAACCCCCTCCGTCGATGGGCATTTCGATCGCATCAGCACTCAGATCGACCCGGCGTTCGGCACCGAGGCCGAGTTCCGCGCGATGTGCGAGATCGCCGGCGAACACGGCGGAATCATCATCGACGACATCGTTCCGGGGCACACGGGCAAGGGCGCCGACTTCCGGCTGGCCGAGATGAAGGTGACGAACTACCCCGGCATCTACCACATGGTCGAGATCGACCCGGCCGACTGGCATCTCCTGCCAGAGGTCCCGGAGGGCCGGGACTCGACCAACATTGACGTCGAGACCGAGGATCAGCTCGGCAAGTACGGCTACATCATCGGCAAGCTGCAACGGGTGATCTTCCATCAGCCCGGAGTCAAGGACACGAACTGGAGCGCCACTGCCCCGGTCATCGGGCCCGACGGCATCGAGCGCAGATGGGTTTATCTGCACTACTTCAAGCAGGGTCAGCCTTCGATCAACTGGCTCGATCCCACCTTTGCCGGTGTACGCATGGTCATTGGCGACGCGCTGCACTCGCTCACCGATCTTGGGTCAGGCGCCCTGCGTCTTGACGCCAACGGCTTCCTGGGTGTCGAGAAGAGCACCGTCGGACTGCCGGCCTGGTCAGAGGGCCACCCCCTCTCAGAGGCGGCCAACCAGCTGATCGCCAGCATGGTCCGCAAGGTCGGCGGCTTCACCTTCCAGGAGCTGAACCTGACGATGGACGACATCAAGATCACCTCGGAGGCCGGCGCCGATCTGTCATACGACTTCATCAACCGTCCCGCCTACCAGCATGCGCTGGCGATGGCCGACACCGAGTTTCTCCGGCTGACGCTGAACACAGCGCTGACCCTTGGGGTCAACCCGGTCCAGCTGGTCCACGCCTTGCAGAACCATGACGAGCTGACCTACGAGCTCGTCCACTTCACCACGCTGCACAAGGACGACGTCTACAGCTACCACGGTGAAGACATCACCGGCGGGGATCTGGCCCTGACCATCCGTGGCGACCTCTGTGATCGTCTGACCGGGCCGGCAGCGCCTTATAACCTGATCTTCTCGACGAACGGGATCGCCTCGACCACCGGAACCGTGATCGCCGCCGCTCTTGGTTACACGAGCATCGAGAACCTCACCGATGAGCAGATCCGCAAGATCCGGCAGGCTCACTTGCTCCTGGCCATGTTCAACGCCCTGCAACCGGGGGTGTTCTCGCTTTCCGGCTGGGACCTGCTCGGCATGCTGACACTCGACCCTGAAAAGATCGCGCCGCTTCTGGCGACGGGTGACACGCGCTGGATCCACCGATCCGCATACGACCTCATGGGATTCCAGCCCGAGTCAGAGCAGCCGCGGGCGGGGATGCCGAAGGCCGTGAGCATGTACGGGCCGCTGCCGGAACAGCTCAAAGACCGGGCATCCTTCGTCTCACAACTTCACCGTATCCTCGCGCTGCGCGAACGTTACGGCATCGCCACGAGCACTCAGGTCGATGTGCCCGAAGTGGCAAACAAGGCGATGCTCGTCATGGTGCACCGGCTCGCCGACCCTGTCGAGCACCAGGTCACCGTGCTGAACTTTGGCTCGGAATCGATCGTTGGGACCATCAACTCGACCCACCTGGACCCAGGATCCGTGGTGGTCGACATGTTCACCGACGAGGTCGTTGGTGAGGTGGACGACCTGCACAGCTTCAGCATCGCCCTTGACGGCCACCAAGGCAGGTCCCTGTTCGTGGCGCCGACTGACACCGCTGAACCCATGACCTGACAAGGGTCACATGTTGCCGGATCAGCCATGGCTGATCCGGCAACATGTGAACCGAGATCTTTACGGGTTCTGAACTAGTTTCACAGGAACCTGTGAAGATCGTCGGGCATCCTTCAGGCATGAGTCACCAACCCAATCGACCCACCCGAAGCAGCGCGACGCGTGGAGCGATCTCCCGCGACGCAGGACTGCTGCGGATCCGGGCACTGACCAAGGGTGTCGCAGTGACGGCGGCGGCGGGTTCGGTCGCGCTCGGCGTTGTGCTTGCACAGCCCACGCAGTCACAAGCCGCATCCAACCCCGCCTCGGCAACACCAGGGGCGAGCACGGACAACAACAACACCGCCCCAGCCCCGCCCCCGGACCAGGGCAACCAGCAAGACCAGAGCAACCAGCAAGCGCCGTTAACGGCTCCAGCTCAGCCCCCCGCGGACACGGCACCCCAGGCTCCGCCGGCGGCGGTTTCGGGTGGGTCCTGATCGAACTGCGCAGCGCCATGGAGCAGTGCACGGGCAAGATGTCTCGGTAGGGAACGACGCTTGGCGCGCCCACATCGCGTCGCCCGCGCACTTGGTGCGCGGCGAAGATAAAGTCGTAACCGTGAGTGGCTGGCAGTGGGGGTCTCTCGATGAATAGTCAGGTGTGGTGGTTCGCAACCCGCTCCACCGGCATCGCCGCGCTCGTCCTGCTCACGGCGTCCATGGTGCTGGGAATCCTCACTTCCAGCAGATACGCCCGGCCGAAGCTGCCGCGCTTCGTCACCATGGGCCTACACCGCAACGTGTCGTTGCTGGTCCTGGCGTTCCTCGCGATGCACATCGCCACAACCGTCATCGACTCTTTCGCACCGGTGAGCTGGACGGATGCAGTGCTGCCGTTCGCCGGAGCCTACCGACCGTTCTGGCTCGGGCTGGGTGCGTTGTCGTTCGATCTGCTGATCGCGCTGACCGTGACAAGCCTGCTGCGGGCAAGGCTCGGTTACCGAACGTGGCGTTGGATTCACTGGGCGTCGTATGCATGCTGGCCCATCGCGGTGATACACGGCCTGGGCACCGGCACCGATACGAAGCTGCCACTTTTTCTCGCCGTGACTGCCGTGTGCGTCGGGTCGGTCGTGATCGCCCTGTGGTATCGACTCGGGGCTGGCTGGCCCGAGCATCGCGGTGTCCGGGTGAGTTCGGCAATCCTGACGGTAGTGCTGCCCGTTCTCGCGTTGGGATGGTGGGCCACCGGTCCGCTCCAGCCAGGCTGGGCAGTGAAGGCCGGTACACCCGTCTCCCTGGTGCTGCGTAACAAGCCCGCCGCTGGTGCGACCAAGTCGCCCTCTGCGGGTACGGCATCCTCCGCGCGGCAACTGCCCAAGCCACCATTCACAGCGCCGTTGACCGGCTCGATCTCTCAGAGTGCACCCAATCAGAGCGGAGAGATCGCGATTCGCATCCTCGCGACCACCGCAGGGGGCACCCATGGCGTGCTGGACATCGTCCTGGACGGCACTCCCTCCGACGGGGGTGGGGTCAGCCTGACCGGGAGCAAGGTCAGTTACGGGACACTGTCCCAACCGAAGCAGTACACCGGTCAGCTCACTGCCCTGAACGGCGGTGTGCTGCAGATCGATACGAAAGACAAGAGTGGCCAGCCTGTCGCGTTGACCGTCACCCTGAACATCAACGGCACCAAGGCCACCGGCCAGGTGTCCGCCAAAGCTGGCAGCGCAGGCGGCGGGGGCGGCGGGGGCGGCGAACAGTGACCCCGACCGTGCCAGTCGCGCCGACGCCGGTCGAGCTCGCGCCGGTGGGACTGCCCCGGCTTCTGCTCGGCGGTCCCGATCTGGCGCGACCGATGCCCCTAGCTGAGCACCTCGAACGACACGGCGGCTTTCTCCTGCGCGGCTTCGGGGGTGATCGGGCCCCCACGATGTTGATCGACGCTGTCGAGCGGGCAGGTCTGACCGGACACGGTGGGGCCGGTTTCCCCACGGCTCGCAAGATGCGTGCCGTCGCCGGACGCCGGCGGCCGGTGGTGGTGGTCAACGCCGCCGAAGGTGAACCCGCCTCCCGCAAGGACGCCTACCTCACGCACACCCGGCCGCACCTGGTGCTGGACGGCGCGGTGCTCGCCGCCGACGCTGTCGGCGCCCGCGAGGTGATCGTCGCTCTGCACGCCGGACCGTCGCCGGTCCATGCCGCGGTGGCCGAGCGGCAGGCAGCTGGCCTTGACCCGGTCTCCATCAAAGTGGTGCAGGTACCGAGGGAGTATGTCGCCAGCGAGGAGACCGCGCTGGTGCGGTTCCTGTCCGGCGCGCCCGCGCTGCCCACGTTTACGCCGCCGCGACCATTTGAGCGAGGGGTCAACGGCCGGCCCACACTCGTCCAGAACGCAGAGACACTCGCGCACCTGGCGCTGATCGCGCGCCATGGGGACGAATGGTTCCGCTCGGTAGGGACGCCCGAAGCGCCGGGCTCATTGCTCGTGACGGTCGCCGGCGCCGTGCAACAGCCCGGCGTGTACGAGCTGGCATTCGGGATGCCCCTGAAGACCGCGTTCGAGGCCGCCGGCGGGCTCACCGAACCGGTGCAGGCAGTCCTAGTGGGCGGATACTTCGGGGCCTGGCTCCCGGCCGAGTCGGCGCTACAGGTGCGGCTGACCCCCGCCGACCTGGTCGCCGCCGGCGCCGCGATCGGCGCCGGGGTGCTTCTGGCGTTACCCGAGTCGTCGTGCGGCCTGGCCGAAAGCCAGCGAGTGGCAACCTGGCTCGCGAGCCAAAGCGCGGGACAGTGCGGCCCCTGCACGTTGGGTCTGCCGGCGATCGCCGAAGATCTCGCCGTGTTGACCCGAAGCGGCAACACCACCAACGTCAAGAACCGGCTGGAGCGCCGGCTGCGCCTGGTACAGGGACGCGGCGCCTGTCACCATCCGGACGGCACTGCACGCTTCGTCGCCAGTACGCTGCAGACGTTCTCAGCGGACCTCGCCCGCCATCGGCGTGGCAACCCATGTCCGGCCACCCGATTCCCGGTGCTCCCGCTACCTGAGGACCCGGCGCGCTGATGGCCGTGCGACTGCGGGTCAACCCGATCATGTGCCAGGCCCACGGACTCTGCGCCGAGCTCCTGCCCGAGCTCATCGCCCTGGATGAGTGGGGGTACCCCCTGCTGGATCCAGGGCCGGTGCCCCCCGAGCTGATGGCGTACGCCAAGCGGGCAGTGGCAGACTGCCCGACCCTTGCGCTCTTGCTCACGGAAGACTGAGGCTATGGCACTGACACGAATATGGGGAAAAGCCACGATGCGCGAACAGGGTGCCGAAGGCGCCGATGGCAATGCCCGACTGACCAGTGCGGTGGGGCTGCTTCTGCTCGGGGTGCTGTTTGCCGAAGGAATCACCATCCTGCAGGTTCGCCAGCTGATAACCCTCCACATCTTTATCGGGCTGGTTCTCATCCCGCCGACCGCGCTCAAGCTCGCCAGCACGATCTACCGGTTCGTCCGTTACTACACCCATAGCCCCAGCTACGTACGCCACGGACCGCCTCGCCCGCTGCTGCGCTGGACGGCGCCCCTGCTGATCATCTTCACCGGGGCAGTCCTAGTGACCGGGGTGGCCCTTCTCGCTGTGGCCCCTGAGAAGCCGGGGCTGATCTTCACCGCCCACAAGCTCAGCTTCGCCATCTGGTTCGCTCTGATGGCGGTGCACGTGCTGGGCCACCTGAAGGACGCAGTCGTGTTGTCCCGGTGGGACTGGTGGCCGCGCGCGCAGAGCGCCCGGCCTCACGATCAAGGACCCCGCGGGAAAGGACAGCGACGTGGGCTGGTCCTGGTCTCGCTAGTCGCCGGGGTCGCACTTGCGGTGGCACTGCTGCCGCTCGCGTCGCCATGGGCGACCCGCCACGTCCGCCATGACGGAGCAGCACAGATAGGGCACCCGACCGTCGCCGTGAGGCAGTCCTCATGGCCGTAGGACCGGACGAAACGGCAGCGCGCCCCGGAGCCCACGACCCGCCAACCGGGCCACATGTCCTGGTCATCGAGGACGACCCCGCAATCGGCACACAGCTGGAGCGCGGCCTTGTCCGCGCGGGATACAGCGTGAGCAGGGCCGCTGATGGGAGTCAGGCCCTCCTGGCCGGACCGGCCGACGTGATCCTGCTCGATCTCGGACTACCGGACATAGACGGGCTGGAGCTGTGCCAACGGCTGCGCGCGCGGTCATCGGCAGCGATCATCGCCGTGACGGCGCGCAGCGAGGAAGCCACACGGGTGGCCACCCTTGATGCAGGCGCCGATGACTACCTCATCAAACCGTTCGGTTTCGTCGAGCTGCTCGCCCGGGTGCGTGCAGTGTTGCGCCGTATCAACCCCGCCGAGACCGGTCAGCTGCGCCACGGCGCGCTCACCGTCGATCCGCGCACCCGCCGGGTTTTCATGGCGGACCGCGATATCGCTTTGACGCCCAAGGAGTTCGATCTACTCTCGTGCCTGGCCGAGGACCCGGGTCGAGCACTGACCCGTCAGGAGATCCTGGAACGAGCCTGGGGCGGGCATTGGTACGGGCCGAGCAAGGTGCTCGACGTTCACGTCGCGTCGCTACGGCGCAAGCTGGGAGATCCCGCCCTTATCGAAACCGTGTATGGCGTCGGCTACCGGCTCGCATCGATCGAATAGCAGTCCACCATGACCCGACGTATCCTCGCCGCTTTCCTCGGCCTGACCCTGGCTCTGCTGATCGGCGTGGTAGTGCCGCTCGGGGTGATGACCGCCACGCATGACCGCGAGGCGTTCGCCGACCAGACGGTGTCCGCCGCGACGGCTCTAGCCAGCGCAGCAGAGGAACAGCTCGCCGACCACGAGCGCGGGGCGGCTATATCCGGCACACTCGGCTATCGCCCGGCGCTGATCGGCAACGACGAGATCGCCGTCTACGACAAAGGCGGACACGTTGTCATTGCCGGCCCCGCACAGCTGCGGATTACCCCGGCGCAGGTCGCTGCGGCTCTGTCCGGCCAGACCGTGCAACAGTGGCAGGAAAACCCGCAAGACGGTCTGCTCGTCCTGAGACCGGCGTACTCCGCTTCGCGAATCGTGGGAGCGGCGGTGGTGCAAAGAGCCGCGCATCCCCTCAACGAGCAGGTCGCCAGCTTATGGCTCGGGCTCGCTCTGACCGGACTGGCCGCGATCCTGTTGGCCACAACTCTGAGCATCGGGCTGGCCAGATGGGTGGGGCGCCCCCTACGACGACTGGACGCCACCGCGAACCGGCTCGGGGCCGGCGAGCTCACGGTGCGCGCCTCAACCCTCATGGGACCGCCTGAGACCCGGCATCTCGCAGTCACGTTCAACGACATGGCCGGTCGCCTCGAAGCCCTGATCGGCAGCCACCGAACTCTTGTGGCCGACATCAGCCACCAGCTGCGCACACCGCTGGCGGCGTTGCGGCTACGGCTAGAACTGCTCCACGACGACGTGGACCCTGCCGCGGCAGGTGAGCTGGACGGTGCGCTCGGGGAGATCGCCCGGCTCTCTCGGCTCGTCGACGGGCTGTTGGCCGTGGCGCGGGCCGAGAACACCCAACCCGCCCCTGTCGCCGTCGACCTCACCCAGCTCGTCACGGAACGGGTGGCTATCTGGTCCCCGCTCGCGCAAGAACGTCACATTCGGCTCCTAACATCCTGCGGTCAGGCCAGCGTGGCGGCTACTCCGGGACACCTTGAGCAGGTTCTCGACAACCTTCTGGCCAACGCCCTGGATGTGACCCCCAGCGACGGGCAGATCACCGTCTCGGTTCGCCAGCATCACGACCGCGTCCGGCTGGAGGTCATCGACAGCGGACCAGGAATGACACTGGCCCAACGCGACCAGGCCTTCCGCCGATTCTGGACCCAGCCAGCCGACAGCCCGTCCCGCGACACGACGTCCAGTAGTGGACTCGGGCTGGCGATCGTGCATCGCCTCATCACCGTCGATGGCGGCACGATCCAGCTGAACAACATCCCCGGCCTTGGGCTGGCCGTACAGATGGACCTCCACGCCGCTGCCGGGTAGATGACGGAATACCGACTTATGGCTGTCGTACTACCAGCCCTGCGGCTTCGACTGACAAACTCAGCAGACAACGGAGGATGCGAAACCGGGCTTCCCCTGTTGAATCGGTTGATCATGCTTGGCTCAGCCCGGAGGCCGACGCGAGAGACGAGGACTAGATTAACGGTTCCCCAAGGCTGAAGCCGGGGGATTTCTGACTCGGACCCCACCGACAACCACCCAGAGGCGGGCAGCAGGTGTCTTACGTCGTCAACAGCAGCACGGATAGGTTCAGCCCTGACCGGGATCACCGGCAGCATTCGGCTCGGGCCCTGCGGCAAGACCGCAGTTCACGCACCGGAAAGTTCGTTCGGAGTTCCCCTGCGTTCGGTCCGGCTCAAGGCGCTGTGGGCCAACTCCTATTTCGTCGCGACCATGGGCGACTCAACCTTGGAGGCCGCTAACGCTATGTCGAGAAGCGACGCAAGGTCTAAGCCGAACTCTCACCTGCGCATGGCTGAAGCCAGGGGTTTGGCGGGCGACTTCTGATGACGTCCTCGGATAGCGCCCCCGCGGCACCGGGCGCCTCGCCGCCCGACAATGTCAGGAGGCGGGGCAACACAGTGGCACAGGGCACGAACGTGCATCACGGACTCCGGGTCGCGGCGGCATACGCGTGGCGCGTGATGGTGGTCGCTGTCGCCGTGTACTTGCTCTTCGTGGTGCTGGCCAAACTGACACTGGTGGCGGTCGCCGTGTTCGTCGGCCTGGTCATCACCGCCCTACTGCGCCCGCTCGTCGACCTCTTCTCACGCAAGATACCGCGCGGTCTGGCCGTTGCGGTGGCGCTGCTGCTGACAATCGTGGCGATCGGCGGCATCTTCACGTTCGTCGCCGACTCGGTTGCGGGTCAGACCACGAAGCTGTCGAACCAGTTCATCAGCGGTCTGAACGAAATCGAGCGGTCGCTGGCGGGAGCGCCCTTCCACCTCCGCGCCGTCGACCTGACCCAGGCCGGTCAACAAATCCGTCGCTGGGTGACCCAGAACGGTGGCTCATTGGCAGGGCAGGCGCTCGGCGGGGCAAGCGTCGCGGCGGAGGTCCTCACCGGGCTGGCCCTGGCCGTCTTCTGCTCGGTCTTCTTCCTCAACTCCGGCACCCGGATCTGGGACTGGCTGCTCGGCCAGGCAGGCGGAAACAAGCGCTGGGACGGCGCCGCGCGCGCTGGGTGGGCTACCTTTGCCGGCTACACCCGCGGCATCGTCATCATTGCCGCCACCAACGCCGTACTCGTGTGTGTGGCTCTTTTAATCCTGCGGGTGCCGCTGGCGTTACCCCTGGCCATGCTGACCTTCTTCGCCACCTTCATCCCCCTGATCGGCGCTCCTATCGCCCTGTTCGTTGCCACGCTCGTGGCCCTGGCTGCGCGCGGACCCCTCATCGCCCTGCTGGTGCTGGCCCTCATCGTGGTCATCGGCCAGATCGAAGGTCACCTGCTCCAACCGCTAGTGATGAGCCGCGCGGTCAACATCCACCCGCTCGCCGTAGCCCTCACGGTCGCCTGCGGAACCGTGCTGTACGGCGTCATCGGTGCCGTCGTGGCCGTGCCACTGGTCGCGGTCACCTGGACCGTCTGGACCACGCTCCGGACCCGCCACCCATTAAGGGACGACAACCCTGTACACCCGGCTGTGGAAGAATCTGGGACCGGCCCCGCCGCCGCCATATGACCCGCGGCTTGCATGATCGTTCCCGGTTGAAAGGACCACAGTGACGTTCCAGGGATGGACAGACGCGATCCTCGACTTCTTCGAGGGTCTGGAGGCCGACAACTCCAAAACCTACTGGCAGGCGCACAAGAAGGTCTACGACGAGCAGGTTCGCGCCCCGATGCAGGAGCTTTTGGCCGACCTCACCGACGAGTTCGGTGAGCCGAAGATCTTCCGCCCCAACCGAGACATCCGGTTCAGCGCCGACAAGACCCCGTACAAGACTCAAATCGGTGCCACTCTCGCCGGCCATGGGTATGTGCAGCTGTCCGCCAATGGGCTCGCAGTGGCCAGTGGCACCTATGCCTTCGCGTCGGATCAACTGGCTCGCTACCGCCGCGCAGTGGCGCTGGACCTGCCGGGCGACGCCTTGGCGAAGGTGGTGAACGACGCTCGCAGCGCGGGGCTGACCATCACCGCCGCAAGCACCCTCACGACTGCGCCGAAGGGCTATCCGAAGGATCACCCCCGGATCGAGCTGCTACGAATGAAGGGCCTGGTCACCTGGAAGCAGTGGCCGGTCGAGCCTTGGCTGGCCACGGCCAAGGCAAAGGACAAGGTCGTGTCGGTGCTTCGCGCCTCGGTGCCCCTGGCCCGTTGGCTCGACGTCCACGTCGGCTCCTCCGAAGCCGAATTCCCGTCCCGAAAGGACTCCTAATCGTGTCTTCGGCCACCAACTCACCGAACGGGGTTGTGAGCACCCCTGGTCACCCCTGGAGGGCACTGGGCGTGCTGCTCATCGGCATGTTCATGTCTTTGTTGGACGCGACGATCGTCAATGTTGCGTTGCCGACGATCCGCACCAGCCTGAACGCATCAGAGGCGACCCTGTCGTGGATCATCTCCGGTTATGCGCTTGCGTTCGGTCTGGCCCTCATCCCGGCAGGGCGGCTCGGCGACCGCTTCGGGCACAAGTGGGTCTTCATCACCGGGCTGAGCCTGTTCACCGTGGCCAGCCTCGCGTGTGGCTTGGCCCAGAGCGACAACCAGCTCATCGTGGCAAGAGTCGTCCAGGGGCTCGCCGGAGGCATCTACCTTCCGGCGGTGACCGCCTACATCCAGCTACTCTTCAGCGGCCGAACTCGTGGAAAAGCCTTCGCCATCATGGGCGCCGTCATCGGTGTGTCCTCAGCCCTGGGCCCCCTGATCGGCGGGCTACTCATTCAGGCGTTCGGCGACACCAACGGCTGGCGCCTCGTGTTCGTCGTCAACCTGCCCTTCGGTATCGCCGCCCTAATCGCAGCCCTCTTCATGCTGCCTAACGGATCCGAGAGTCGCGGTGGCGCAAGCGGTGTTGACTTCCTCGGCCTGCTGCTCCTTTCGGGCGGCCTCGTCGCGATCCTCGTTCCGCTCATCGAGGGGCAGGACCAGGGCTGGCCGCTGTGGACGTACCTGTCGCTGGTCGGCGGCGTCGCGCTGATCGCACTGTTCGGCGCGTGGGAGGTCTTCATGACCAAACGGGGCAGCAGCCCCCTCGTCCAGCCGCACCTTTTCTCGCACCCGGCCTTCACCGGCGGCGTGATCCTGGCGCTCGTCTACTTCGCCGCGTTCGTGAGCATCTTCTTCACGATCTCGATCCTTTGGCAGGCCGGCCTCGGCCACACGGCACTCGAAGCCGGAATCGTCTCGATCCCGTTCGCGCTCGGCAGCATCGTGGGCGCGTCGCAAAGCGGCAAGCTCGCGGCCAGCATCGGCCGAACTGTGCTCGTCATCGGGGCGGGGATGGTCGCGGTCGGCCTGAGCGCTCTCTGGCTCGTGCTGATGCTCACTACCCCGGGCGACCTCACGAGCTGGGACCTGCTTCTACCCCTGCTGGTTGCGGGCATCGGGAGCGGATTGTTCATTGCCCCCAACGCGCAGTTCATCATCGCCACCGTCGATCGCCAGGAGGCTGGTGCGGCCAGCGGTGTCATTGCCACCATGCAACGTCTTGGCTCGGCGATCGGTATTGCCGTCATCGGCAGCGTGTTCTTCGGCACCCTGACGATTCCGGCAAGAGGACGCCCGACCCCTGCCGACCTTGCCGCCGCATTCACCCACAGTGCGACCTGTGCCCTCGCCGTGAGTGCGGGGTTCGCTGTGATCTCGTTCCTGCTCGTATTCGCCCTGCCGAAACGGGTGGGACCCGGCCGGGAGCCCTTGCACCCCGAGCCGGACCTGGAACCGCCTGCGGAAGTGTCGTACCAGCGGTAAGGTTCGGTCTACCAGCGTAGAGTTGCCTTTCAGGAAATAGGTCTCTGTCAGTTTTCGAGTGTCTGCCACAGCTCGAGGGGGAACCTGATGCCGTCGCAGACAACGGAGTTCGAACACCTGCTAGAGGCGATGCCGGATGCCTTGCTGGGAGTGGACACGGCGGGTGTCATCCGGCTGGCCAATCGTCAGGCAGAGTGGTTGTTCGGTTATGACCGCGACGACCTGATCGGCATGCCCGTCGAGGAGCTCGTGCCGGAGTCTCTGCGACAGGTCCACAAAGCGCACCGGCAGGGCTACAACGCAGCTCCCAGGACTCGGCCGATGGGCACCAATCTGAAGTTGAGCGGGCTGCGGCGCGATGGCACCGAGTTCCCGGCGGACATCAGTTTGTCCGCCCGCGACGGCACTGACGGCCTGTTGGCGATAGCTGCGGTTCGAGACATGACCGAGCGCGACAGGGCCGAGCGCGACCGCCAACTGATGAGCCGGCAGGTGGCAGTCGTCGAGTTCAGCGGGGAAGCCATCAGCAGCAGCACCCTCGAGGGCATCATCACGAGCTGGAACCCTGCCGCCGAAAGACTGTTCGGCTACACCAGCAAAGAGATAATCGGCCACCCGGGCGAGATCCTCACCCCAGCCGACCGAGCCGACGAGACACACACGATCCTGGAAAGGATCAAATCCGGCGAGGTTGTCGAGGGCTTGGAGACCGAGCGTGTGCGAAGGGATGGGACAGCGTTTGCGGCCTCACTCACCGTCTCACCAGTCCGGGACGCTGACGGCACGGTCGTCGGGTCATCCACGATCCACCGCGATGTGACCGATCAGAAGCAAGCATTCGAAGCCGCCCAACGCATGGCGGCCATCGTTGAGCATTCGGATGATGCCATCACCAGCTGCACGCTCGACGGCATCATCACCAGCTGGAACCCCGCCGCCGAATGGCTGTACGGCTGCTCCGGCAAGGAGATCATCGGCCAGTCCTGGAGCCTCGTGATCCCCGGTGCCCGAGCCGACCAGATGACGGACATCCTTTCCAGGATCAGGGCCGGCCAGCATGTCCGGCACCTAGAGACCACTCACCTGCGCAAGGACGGAACGGCTTTCCCGGTCTCGCTCACGGCCTCACCGATCCGCGACCCTGACGGCAGGATCGTTGGTGCTGTCTCGATCGCCCGCGATGTGACTGAACAGAGGGAGGCGTTGGCGAACGCCCAGCGCATGGCGGCAATCGGCGACTATTCGGACGATGCCATCGTCTCCAAAACGCTGGACGGCATCATCACGAGCTGGAACCCGGCGGCCGAAAGGGTGTACGGCTACACCAACGACGAGATCGTCGGCAAGTCCATCGAGCTCCTCATTCCCCAGGACAAGGCCAGCGAACTCCAGGACATCATGGCCAGGATCGAAGCCGGCGAGCATGTCGAGAAGATCGAGACCACCCGGCTGCGAAAGGGCGGAACTGTCTTCCATGCCTCAATCACCGTCTCGCCCATCCTCGACGCTGACGGCACGATCATCGGGGCCTCCTCGATCGCCCACGACGTGACCCTGCAGAAGGAGGCCTCCGAGCTCGCCCGGTCCATGATCGAGTCAAGCCTGGACCCCATGGTGACGATCAGCCCCGAAGGCAGGATCACCGACGTCAACGAGGCCACGGTCAGAGCCATCGGCCTCGCCCGCGAACAGCTCATTGGGACCTCCTTCTCGGAGTACTTCACCGAACCCGAGAAGGCTGAGGAGATCTACCAGCAGGTGTTCACCGAGGGTGTGGCCATGAACTACCCGCTGACGCTGCGCCACCGCGACGGGGACGAGACACTCACCGAAGTCCTGTACAACGCGTCGATCTACCGTGACTCCGGCGGAAGGGTGCTCGGTGTGTTCGCCACCGCCCGCGACGTCACCGAGCACCTGCAGGCGGCTCAGTATGCCCGGAGCCTGATCGAGGCCGCCCTGGACCCCATGGTGACGATCAACCCCGAAGGTGACATCACCGACGTCAACGAGGCAACGGTCAAGGCCACCGGCGTCCCGCGTGAAATGCTCATCGGGACCTCTTTCTCCGACTACTTCACCGACCCGGAGAAAGCAGAGGAAATCTACCAGCGGGTGTTCACCGAGGGGAAAGCCGTGGACTACCCGCTGACCCTGCGCCACCGCAACAAGCACGAGACGCTCACCGATGTGCTTTACAACGCGTCGGCCTACCGCGACGCCTCAGGTCACGTGCACGGCGTATTCGCCTCCGCCCGAGACGTTACCCAGCAGATGCAGGCGCAGAAAGAGCTTGCCAGGCGGCAAGCCAGGGAGCTGGACCGGCTGGCCGAGCTTGAGCGGTTCCAGCGACTGACCGTCGGGCGTGAGCTCAAGATGATCGAGTTGAAGAAGGAGATCGAATACCTCAAGAAACAGACCCGACCCACGCAGGCGAGCCCGATGACAGGTGAGAGCTCCCGGACCCGCCGTGGCAGAGCCGGCCCGCAGAGACCGTAGGAAGGCCTTCACAGACGACGGAGTTCGAACACCTTCTGGAGGCGGTGCAAGATGCCTTGCTGGAAGTGAACAAGGCAGGTGTGATCCCGCTGGTCAATCCTCAGGCGGAGTCGTTGTCCGGTTATGACCGCGACGATCTGATGGTCATCCCCCTCGAGCAGCTGGCGCCGAGTTCCCGGCGGAGATCCGTTTGTCCGCCGGGAGGATGCGAACGCTCTGGTGGTGTTTGCGACTGTTCAGGACATGACCCATTACCGGAGAGCACAGGTGGATCGGCACCGGTTGGGCCGGCTGTCGGCAATGGTCGAGTGCAATGGGCAAGACATCACCAGCAGCCCGCTCGACGGCATCATTGCGAGCTTGAACCCGGCCGCCAAAAGGCTGTTCGGCTACTCCAGCCAGGAGATGGTCGATGAGTCCCAGGCTCCTGATTTCGCAGGACCGACCCGACGAGCCCCGCAGTGCGATGGACAAGATCAGAGCCGGCCAGGCGTCGAGACTTGGAGACCGCGGGTGTTGGAAAGGACGGAACGACGTTCCCCAGCCTCGCAAACTTCGTGCCGATCCACGACGCTGACGGCGCGGTCATCGGCAATGAACGACCACGCACGGATGCTCACGAGCTGCATGGAGGCCACCTCCTCCACTGTTGACCCCGCTGACAAGGTCGGGTTGCTCGTCCCAGAGCCGGCTCAGTTGTCAGCCATCCGGACGACCAACGTCCCGGCGAGCCGCCCGACCTTCATCCCGGCGATCCGGACGACCTTCATCCCGGCGATCCGCACGACCCACATCCCGGCGATCCGCACGACCCACATCCCGGCGATCCGCACGACCCACATCCCGGCGAGCCGGACGACCAACGTCCCGGCGATCCTCAGCATCTTGAGGTCGCAGGATCTCCTGCAGCATGCGCGGGTCCATCGGCAGGTGCCCGGGAAATGCCATGTCCAACGCCTCAAAGACGGACCCGACCGGCTTCTCCTTGCCGACGAAGCCCTGCGTCCCCGGGGCAATAGCATCCGCCACCAGACCCTTGTCGATCGAGCCGACCAGCATGACCACCTTGGTAGCGGCGCTCACCTCATGGATCCGAGCGACAGTACTGAGGAAGCTCACGTCGAGCAGGCATGCGTCAGGCTGGTGGGCACGGGCAGCCCTCACCGCCTCATCAGGATCAAGGGCCGTGGCCACCACCGTGAAGCCGTTCTGCATCAAAGTCACGCTCAGCGCGTCGAGCAACAGCCCGTGGGCGTGGCAGATCAGCACCCTCATGACAGCACCGCCCGGCAGTTCATGGCGGGGAGCACAATGCGCGTCGGGTTGACGGTGTGGACAAGCTCGTTCGACGCCAATCCGCCAAGAGGCTCATACCCAACCCCTCTCTTGCGCGTGGCAGTCGGTTGGGCTACCTACGTAAGAACGTACAGCGGCAGGTAAGGGATCTGAGATCGTCGACCAGTAACTGCCCGTTCGGGGTGCGGGTTCGCCCCTTAAGAGGGACATGCCTCTCGGCCAAACGCACCAGAGGTTCCAGGACATGTCGCAAAAAGCGTGGGCAGCCCCGACCAACCCGACAGTGGCCCCGTGAGCAGCCGATGAAGGATCCGGGCTTGGGCGCGGGGAACGGCCCAGTCTCGCCAACACGCGGTGGAGCTGCCAGCGGGGGCCAGCCCGACCCGGGCATCCTGCTGGACCTGCTCGCGCCTAGCACCCATCGCGGTGGCCCCCAGCAGGCGCAGTTGCGGGCACGATTGATGACCAACTCATCAACGGTTCTGGACTCACCCAAGGGGTGTCAGACGTCTTCCGATCAGCTTCCTGTGGATCCTTGCCCTGATCATGGCGGCAGCGACGATCCACATATGGATGCCGAGATGAGCGTCGGCATCGACCTGGATCCTGCTCGTCCACTACGGTCTGGAGACCCTGGCGTGGCTCGGCGGACATCAGAGCCAGCCTGTGCCGTGGTCATCTCCACCCCAAGTGCATCCGGGTCACCCTTACGAGGGTGCGGGTGGCCACGACTCGAAATCCCGCCCATCATGGGGGGTGGTGCGGGGTTTTCGGGTCCTGATGAACACCACCAACAGCAGGAGCACCACGACGCCTCCGGCCACGACCCACCAGAGGGCAGATGATTGCC
>CABDZK010000384.1_pt1 | contig 32050 bp, 30 predicted proteins | sample 3132141 | NCBI WGS metagenome assembly CABDZK01 (sample SAMEA5534340, study PRJEB31848) | metagenome | biome: tundra; feature: field; material: soil | place: USA | collected 2013-05 | depth 0.45 m | reverse complement strand
GCGATGTCTCGCGGGTCAGCTTGTAGGCAGAGCGGGTCCGGAACGCTCCCGAGTAGGCATAACCGCGCACCCGGTCGTCGTCTGTGACACCAGGAAGTGGTCTCCCACGGTGGTGCTGTCGAGCCTTGCCTGCCAGGAGGACAGCGGTGGCTCCTGAACGTCGAACGTCGCGGTGCTCGTGCGTACGTAGTGAGCGTAGATCGCCGCGACCGCAGCGAGATCGGACGGTTCGGCAGGTCGAACCCGCAGCTGGCTCATGAGCGTCGGCTCACGGCGAGCGCTGCCACAGTGCGCCAACCCAACAGCCCAGCGCCCAGGAAGACAGTGGCTACCACGATGAAAGACAGCGCTGTGCCCGCGTTGGTTATGGTGCGTAGCACCATCGCGATCGCCACGGTGGCCAGCCAGACCGTTATCCCGTCGCGTACTCGCAAAGGGGCGCGACCCAAGGCCGGCAGTGAGGTCAGCCAGCCAGCCGTCATACCGGCCAGGAAGGGCCACGCGGTGGTGGCGATGCCAAGTATTGAGCCGGTCTCGCCGTGGTTGCGTCTTCCGATGAAAGCGAACAGGCAGATGATGGCGACATCCAGAGCAAGGGCTAGGGCGGTCCGCACACGCAGACCGTAACAAGTCGGGCTCATCACGGATCACGGGGTTCGGAAAGCCTCTCCTGCGGCGCGGCTAGCCCTCTGCGGATCTGGCAGATTCGCCTAGGCTGGCGGCATGACGGTGCGTCGAGTGATGGGGATCGAGACGGAATACGGCATTTCGGTGCCCGGCGATCCGACCGCGAACCCCATGTTGCTGTCCGGATACGTCGTCAACGCTTACGCCAGCTCTCGTGGTTCGCGCGCCGGGCGGGCCAGCTGGGACTACGAGGACGAGATGCCGCTGCGTGATGCCCGCGGATTCGAGCTCCCCCGGCAGCTCGCGGATGCCAGCCAGCTGACCGACGAAGAAGACCCCACCCTGGCCAACGTTGTGCTCACCAACGGTGCCCGCCTGTATGTCGACCACGCACATCCGGAGTACAGCTCGCCCGAGGTGACGTCACCACGGGCGGCCCTGTGCTGGGACCGGGCGGGGGAGCAGATCATGCTCGAATCGGTCCGGCGCCTGTCCGGGGTGCCGGGGACTGCGGGTGTGAACCTGTACAAGAACAACACCGATGGCAAAGGCGCGTCATACGGCACGCACGAGAACTACCTCATGCGTCGCGAGACGCCGTTCTCGGACATCACCCACCACCTGATTCCGTTCTTCGTGGCTCGACAGGTGATGTGTGGCGCGGGCAGGGTTGGCATCGGTCAGGACTCGACCAGCGCCGGGTTCCAGATAGCCCAGCGTTCGGACTTCTTCGAGGTTGAGATAGGCCTTGAGACGACACTCAAACGTCCCATCATCAACACCCGTGACGAACCGCATGCGGTGGCCGCTCTGTACCGTCGGCTGCATGTGATCATCGGTGACGCGAACCAGTGCGACGTCGCCGGACTGCTTAAGATGGGGACGACCAGCCTGGTCCTGGCCATGATCGAGGACCAGGCCCTTGATGTGGACCTCACTGTGCGCAAACCCGTCGCCACGCTGCACGCCGTGTCACACGACCCCAGCCTGCGAGAGCTGATCGAGCTGCGTGACGGGCGCACCATGACTGCCGTCCAGCTTCTCTGGATCTACTACGAACAGGCCGAGCGCTACCTGCAGACTCACAACCCCGGTGCCATCGACGACGACACCTCCGAGGTGATGTCCCGCTGGGCCTCGGTGCTCACCAAGCTCGAGCGCGACCCCATGGAGTGCGCTCGTGAGATCGACTGGGTTGCCAAGCTCGCCCTCCTGCAGGGGTATCGGGACAGGGATGGGCTCGACTGGTCCGACCACCGGCTCAAGGCGATCGATATCCAGTGGTCGGACATCCGCCCCGAGAAGGGCCTGTTCCAGCGTCTCTTCGAACGCGGTCGCATTGATTCACTCACCGAGGATGCGGCGGTGAAGTCGGCCATTACCAACCCGCCAGAGGACACCCGCGCCTACTTCCGAGGTCGCTGCCTGGAGAAGTATTCGGCTCAGATCGCCGCTGCGTCCTGGGACTCGGTGATCTTTGACGTGCCGGGCCAGACGGCGTTGCAGCGGGTTCCCATGCTCGAACCCCTGCGCGGTACGCGTGAGGGAGTCGGCGACCTGATCGACCGCAGCCCCGACGCCTCGACTCTTTTAAGGGAATTGGCTGCCGCCAGCGGTTGACAGCGCGTTAGGCTGCAAAAGACGAAGGTTGTCCGGTGTTCTTGCTCTCAGCAAGGCGAGTCCGGCCACGATCAACGCCCGAGGAGGAACAAGATGCCCAGCCAGGAGCACAGCAGACCCCAGCGTCGGGACGACACCCCGGACGAGACGCCCGAGCCCACCGCAGCCACGCCTGAGGCGACCGCGCGCAAAGACGCGCTCGACGACGACATAGACAGTGTGCTGGACGAGATCGATGGCGTTCTCGAATCCAACGCAGAGGAGTTCGTGCGCGGTTTTGTGCAGAAGGGTGGCCAGTGAGCCTCGGCTCTGGGGGCGGCGCCGGTCGACTGCCCGCAGCATTCATGACCACTGGTTCCTCGTCCTTCACGGAGTTTATTGGGGTGCACTGTCCCGAGCTTCTGCCATCGCGGCGCCCTTTGCCGATGAGCGGCACGTTCGAGCTACCGCACGGCACGACGATCGTCTCGCTCACCTATGACGGCGGCATCGTTATGGCGGGGGATCGCCGGGCCACCATGGGCAATCTGATAGCCAACCGCGACATGGACAAAGTGTTCGCCGCCGATCAGTACTCCGCGGTCGGGATTGCCGGCACCGCAGGTCTTGCGATCGAGATTGTGAAGCTGTTCCAGGTTGAGCTCGAACACTACGAGAAGATTGAGGGCACACTGCTCTCGCTCGAGGGCAAGGCCAACCGGCTGGCGACGATGATCCGGTCGAACCTCGCGATGGCGATGCAGGGCCTGAGCGTGGTTCCGATGTTCGCCGGTTTCGACCTGCCCAGCATGACTGGCCGGATCTTCTCCTATGACGTGTCGGGCGGCTGCTACGAAGAGCATGATCACCACAGCGTCGGCTCGGGCTCGCTGTTCGCCCGAGGTGCGATGAAGAAGCTCTGGCATCCTGGCATGGACTCGAGTGCAGCCATCCGGGTGGCCGTCGAGGCGCTCTATGACGCCGCCGACGACGACTCTGCCACTGGTGGTCCCGACCTCAGCCGTCGGATCTGGCCGACACTGGCCCTGGTGGATGCCGAGGGACTGAGATTCCTGGACGATGACACTCTCGCTGCGGTGGTTGAGCAGATTGTCGCCGACCGCCGTGGCAATCCTGGAGGTGCCCGATGACGATGCCGTTCTACGTCTCGCCCGAGCAGCTTATGAAGGACCGGGCGGACTACGCCCGTAAGGGAATTGCCAGAGGTCGCTCAGTCGTGGTTCTGGGCTATGACCGAGGCATCGCGTTTGTGACCGAGAACCCCTCGCGCGCCTTGCACAAGGTGTCCGAGATCTACGACCGGATCGCCTTCGCCGCCGCCGGCAAGTACAACGAGTTCGAGAACCTCCGCGTGGCCGGTGTCCGCTACGCCGATCTGCGGGGCTACTCCTACGACCGTAGCGACGTCACCGCGCGAGGTCTGGCCAACGCCTACGCACAGACGCTGGGCACAGTCTTTACCCAGGAGTCCAAGCCCTACGAGGTCGAGATCGTTGTCGCTGAGGTCGGCGAAAGCGCTGAGCAGGATCAGATCTACCGCCTGACCTATGACGGTTCGGTCGCCGACGAGCAGGGTTTCATCGCCATGGGCGGTGCCGGAGAGCACATCACCGCTGGTCTGCAGGAGCGGTGGAGGCCAGGCATAAACCTGGGCGATGCTCTGGGGCTGGCTGTGGAACTGCTGAGGCAGGATCCGGCAGGTGGGCCCTCACGCACGCTGGCGGCGACCCAGCTTGAGGTTGCGGTGCTCGACCGAGCACGCCCTCGGCGCACCTTCCGCCGTATTGCAGGGCCGCTGCTCGACGCGTTGCTGAGCACCGAGGACCCGACCACAGATGTGCCAGTTGAGGACGACCCCGCGCCGGGTCGACACGACACACTGACTGGCCAGAACCCGCCTGCCGACACACCCGGCCCGGATCCTTCGTGACCATCGGGGTCACCGGTGCCACCGGTAACCTCGGCGGCAGGGTCGCTCGTGAACTGGCCGCGCGAGGCGTGCAGATGAGGTTGATCGTTCGTGACCCCACTGCGGCGCCGCAGCTTCCGGGCGCGCAGGTCGCCGTCGCCGCCTACGAGGACACCGAGGCAATGGCCAAGGCTCTGGAAGGCATAGACACGCTGCTGCTGGTGTCCGGGCACGAGGATCCTGACCGGGTCTCAGTGCACCGCAAGGCAATCGACGGTGCTCGCCGGGCCGGGGTGGAGCGCATCGTCTACACCTCGTTCATGGGTGCCGCGCCCAACGCGACGTTCACGTATGCCCGTGAACACAGCGCAACCGAGATGGCGATCCGCGAGGCCGGGATCAGCCTGACGTCAATGCGCAACTCGCTGTATGCCGACTTCGCACCCCAGTTCGTGGGCGCGGACGGGGTGATTCGTGCCCCGGCCGGGCACGGTCGCCTCGCGTGGGTGGCCCGTGCCGACGTGGCGCGACTGGCCGCAGTCTTGTTGGTCGAGCCCGGCCATGAAGGACAGATTTACGACGTGTCCGGACCTCATGCGATCGACATGCACGAGACCGCGCGCATTCTGACCAAGGCCACGCGACGGGCGATCACCTATCACTCGGAGACTCCTGACGAGGCACGAGCATCGCGTGCGGGCAATCCGGACTGGCTGGTCGAGGGCTGGATCGGCTCCTACCTGATGCTCGATACCGGTGAAGGCTCGGTGACCAGCCACACGATCGAGCACCTCACCGGTCAGCGGCCGATGACGTTGGCAGAGTTCCTTGCTGCCGAGCCCTCATCGGTCGCCCACCTGAAGGGCTGACGCTCAGCGCAGAGACGACCACGCGGCCGGCGGTTCGTTCAAGAACCGTCCAGCCGCGTCGAGGTACCCCAGATGATCAGCCCTTCGCTCTGATCGTCTGGCCCGAGTCCGCATTCTTGTCGCTGGCTTTCTCGGCCTTCGGCTCACTGTCCTTCAGCTTGCTGATGTCAAGCGCGACCGTCTTTGCCACGTCCCTGCCGCCCTCGACGTCAGCCGCAGCCTTCTGCTGCTGGGAAACGGGGGCAGCGGTTCGCACGGGGGCTGCTGGAGCAGGCTTGGATTGGCCAGCAGCAGGTTCGTCCAGCGCCAACGGGCTCGCAGCCGCGACACCGCCGAGCGCCGCGAGCATCTGGCGGACGTTGCTGAGCTGAGCGTTGATGCTGTCGCGACGCTGGGTGGCAGCAGCGAGCTCGCGCTCAGAGTCGCCCCGAATGCGGTCAGCCTTGGTCTTGGCCTCAGACACCAGCGTGTGCGCATGGTTCATCGCCTGCTCGAGCTGCTGCTCAGAGCGTGTCGCTGATTCCTGCTGCGACTGCTCGGACTCGATGCGGGTCTGCTCGGACTGCATCCGGACAGTGGCCAGCTGCTGCTCAGCGGCAGTGACCTCGGCAGCGAACTCCGCCGCCGAAGAGTCCCGACGGGCAGCAAGGGTGGTCTCGAAGTCGACTGCGGCGGTCGCGGCCTTGGCACGAGACCGCTCGTAGACGGCTTCGGCTTCTTCGCGTCGGGCCATTGCCTGGCGGTCCGCGTCGTCCAGGACGCTGTCCGCCTGCCGCTTGGCGTCCTCCATGAAACGAGCGGCCTCAGCTTCGGCGGCGCTACGCATCTCATTGGCATAGCGCTCGGCGTCCTGACGGGTCGCCATCGCGCTCTGGTCGGCGAGCGCGTGATGGTTTGCCGCGTCCGCCTGAGCGCGTTTGCGCAGTTCGCCTGCTTCCTCGTCCGCCAGCATCAGGATTGACCCGATGCGTTCGCCGAGGGTCGCGAAGGTCGGCGCCGATGCCTTCATCTGCTCTTCCTCGAGGGTACGAGCGCGTTGCACGTGACGTTCCACCTCGTTCCTGAGCTGACCGTGGGTGGCCTGGAGCTTGGTGACCTCGATGGTGCGCTCGGCGGCCTCCTGTCGTGCTGCTGCGGTGGCCTTCGCCAGCTCGTGAACATGCTGGTCCACCTGGGCGGGGTCGTATCCGCGGAGCACGCTGCGGAAATGGGCGTTGGAATCGGTCATCGGGTTCCTGTCGTGGCGTTGGTGGATAGGGAGAGTTGGGGTCTTGCGTTTTCGGGATTGGACGCAGAGCCGTCCGAGGCGGGCGTGGGGAGCCCGTTTGCTTTCCCACCGCTTTCGGGCACGGCCAGCGCCTCGATCACGCCTGAGAGGTGGCCGAGCTGTTGGGCGATGTCATCGCGTCTGTCGGCCAGGACCTTCACCTCTGCGCGTGCTTGGGTGAGGAGCATGCGGGCCTCGTTCCGGCTGGCGTCGGCGTCGGCTCGGGCAGCCGCCAAGGTGGTGGTCGCCTCGTCGCGAACCGCCCGGCGGTGTTCGTGGGCTTCGGTCTGGAGCTGGGATACCGCTTCTGCGGCACGTTCACGCAACAACCTAGCTCCACTCTCGGCCTCGTCCAGACGTCGCTGCCCGCGCTTCGTCGCCGCCTGCGCCGTCAGCTCCGCCTCGGCGATGACCCTCTCCACGTGCGCCAGAGCACGATCTCGTGTCGCGACTGAGTCCTTGTCTGCGGCTTCGAGAATGGCTTTGGCCTGGGCGCGTAGCCGCGCTGCCTCAGAAGAGGCCTCGGCTAGGTGACTTCGCACCCGCAGGGTGACGCGGGAGATGACGTCCTGCAGCTGTCGACGGCGGGCGGCCAGATGGACGGAGCTCGTTTCGAGGTCGGCCTGACGCACCCGATCGGCCTCGACCTTGGCGGTCAGCAGGAGAGCGGCGATGGTGTCCTGGGTCCAGTTCATGTGCTCGGCCGCGTCACGTAGGACGCGGCCAGCCTCGGCATTGGCCGTATCGCGTACGGAGGCGATCTCGGCGGTAGCTGTCGACCTGAGCTCGGCGATCTCCGAGCGTGCCTGGTCGAGCTCCTGCCTTGTCAGGGCATGCGTTGCGACGGCCTCGGTGTTGGCCGCTGAGATCGCCTCGTTCGAGAAGTCCTCGGCAGCGGCCCGGATCGAGGTTGAGTGTTGTTTGGCCTGCTCGCTCAGCTGGGCCAGCTCGGTAGCGGCCTGCATCTGCCGGGATTCGATGCCCGATGCAGACTCGGACAGAAGAGCCGAGTTCTTCGCGCGCACCTGCTCGAGCTCGGTGGTTGCCAGGACCCGTAGCTGTTCGCTCTCCGTGAGGGCAGCCTTGCGGACCTCGTCGGCTTCAGCCTGCGTGCTGGCAAGGAGGCTCTCGGTCGTCAGGTTGGCTGCGGTGGCGACCAATGTTGCCTGGTCCGCGGCGTCTGCCACCAGCTGGGCCGATTCCTCCTGTGCCTCCTTCAAACGGGCCAGAGCCGAACGCTCGGTACTGAGTGCGTTGTCGTGGACGCTGGAGGCCTCTGCCAGCAGGCGTCTGGCCTCGTCTTGGGCCGCGACGGCTTCCTTGCGCATTGCGGAGACCTCGGCCTCGACCTCTGAGCGAAGAACATCGGCAATGGCCTGAGCCCGGGACAACAGGTCGAAAGCTGTCGTGCTGGGCTGTTGGGGGGCGAGGCCTTCATCATCTGATGTGTGCTTCGGGGCTCCTGGTGGGGCGGTCACGCGACCATGATCCCACGGTATTCGGCGCTGTCGGTCCGGTCTGCAGATACAGGGTGACTATGCCCAGGGGTGGCTTGTCGGTCCCGCCCCGAAGGTTCGACTTGCCGGTCCCAGTTTGTCCGCTATTGTGCGTGATCCCAGCCCGACCGCAGAAGGTCCCTGGTGAACCCTTACCAAGGTTGTTCGACACTCCATAGAGTGAGGTCATGGATCGCCGCATCTTCGGTATCGAGAACGAGTACGGGGTCACCTGCACCTTTGACGGTCAGAGACGTCTGACTCCCGATGAGGTGGCGCGCTACCTCTTCCGCAAGGTCGTGTCATGGGGTCGGTCCTCAAACGTGTTTCTCGCCAATGGCTCCCGGCTGTATCTCGACGTGGGCAGCCACCCCGAGTACGCGACACCTGAGTGTGACGACGTCCGGCAGCTGGTCACTCACGACAAGGCTGGGGAGCGCATCGTTGAGGGGCTGGTCGCCGACGCCCAGCAGCGGATTGCTGACGAGGGTATAGCGGGCGAGATCTATGTCTTCAAGAACAACACCGACTCGGCCGGCAACTCCTACGGCTGTCACGAGAACTACCTCGTCGGACGAGCGGGGGAGTTCCAGAGGCTGTCCGACATCCTGATTCCGTTCCTGGTCAGCCGTCAGATCATCTGTGGCGCTGGCAAGATCACTACCACGTCCCGTGGAGCGACGTACTGCGTCAGCCAGCGGGCGGACCATATCTGGGAGGGCGTCTCCAGCGCCACCACACGTTCTCGCCCGATTATCAACACCAGGGATGAGCCACACGCTGACGCCGAGAAATACCGTCGGCTGCATGTGATCGTCGGTGACTCCAACATGAGTGAGACGACCACGATGCTCAAGGTCGGCTCAGCTGATCTGGTGCTGCGGTTGATCGAGGCGGGGGTGATGATGCGGGACCTGACCCTTGAGAACCCGATCCGGGCCATCCGCGACATCAGCCACGACATGACCGGCACCAAAAAGGTCAAGCTCGCCAATGGTCGTGAGTTGAGCGCGCTGGAGATCCAGAACGAGTACCTGGAACGTGCGACGGAGTTTGTCGAACGAGAAGGTCTGGACGACCCGATCCACAAGACCGTCCTGGACCTGTGGCAGCGGACGCTCGTGGCGGTCGGCACCGGTGACCTTGCCCTGGTAGGTACAGAGATCGACTGGGTAATCAAGCACCTGCTGATTTCTCGTTATGCGGTAAAGCACTCATTGAACCTGTCCAGCCCCCGGATAGCCCAGCTCGATCTGGCCTATCACGACATCAATCGTGAGCGCGGCCTGTTCTATCTCTTGCAACGTCATGGCAATGCCGCCCGCGTCTGCTCCGACTCGGAGATCTTCGAAGCCAAGACCGTGCCGCCGCAGACCACGAGGGCCAAGCTGCGCGGTGACTTCATTCGGGCAGCCCAGGAGCACAAACGGGACTTCACTGTCGACTGGGTCCATCTCAAGCTCAACGACCAGGCGCAGCGGACCGTCTTGTGCAAGGACCCGTTCGCGGCCGTCGATGCACGCGTCGAGCGCTTGATTGATGGGATGTAGTCGACCAGAGGTCGGTGCTGCCAGGTGGCAGATTCACAGACTCTGGCGATATGGTGGAGGAAATCCCCGTACCAACGATCAAAGGTTATCGCGTGCGCCTGTCTCGGCTACGAATTATGTCCGTCGCTGTCATACCCCTGGTATTCCTGGCCGCCTGCAGCTCGGCCAAGACCGACTCTAAGGCGAACGCTCTTGACGTCGTCAAGGTGGGCGGCGCCGCCACGGCACCCACGCTGACTCTCAACCCCAAGCCGCTCAGCGTGAAGACGACGACCACCAAGGTCCTCACCGCCGGCAAGGGAGCCACCCTGACCAAGGCGAACGCGATCCTGTTCAACTATGTGCTCGTCAACGGCAAAACCGGCAAGCAGGTCGAGACCAGCTACGGCGCGGGCAAGCAGGCGGCAGGTATGGACCTCTCGTCCGCTTCGTTGCTGCCGGGCCTGAGCAAGGGGCTGACCGGCCAGAAGGTTGGCTCCCGGTTGCTCTTGGCGATCCCGCCGGTGGACGCCTTTGGCGCCCAGGGCAATACTCAGGCTGGCGTCGGCCCCACCGACACAGTCGTCTTCTTGATCGACCTCGTCTCGGCAAGTACGCCGCTGGCGACCGCTACGGGCGTTGCGGTTCCGCCCGTGGCCGGGCTCCCGACCGCGACGGTTGATGGTGCCAAGGCCGCGCAGATCACGGTTCCCAAGACTGCGCCGCCGACCAAGCTTGTCGTTCAGCCGCTGATTAAGGGCACAGGTCCGGTCGTCAAATCCGGCCAGAACATCAAGGTCAACTACACAGGGGTGTTGTGGAAGGACGGCAAGAAGTTTGACGCCTCCGCTGACCACGGCTCCTCGTTCGACACTCAGATCGGCGCCGGTCAGGTCATCGCCGGTTGGGACAAGGGCCTGGTCGGACAGACCGTTGGCAGCCGCATCCTGCTGGTCGTACCCCCGGCTGACGGTTACGGGTCCAAGGGTTCAACAGGAATCGGGCCTAAGGACACCTTGGTCTTCGTCGTGGACATCTTGGCAATCGTCTGACCTTGACTCTCGACCCTCGACCTGCGACTGAAAGGCTCGATCATCATGGGTTTTGACCCCAGCACGACTAAACCGGAGATTGACTTCCCGGGTGATAGCGCGCCCACCGATCTGGTCATTGAGGACCTCGTGCAAGGTGATGGGGTTGAGGCCAAGGCCGGTGACTCCATCAGCGCTCACTATGTGGGCGTGGCGCACTCGACGGGTGAGGAGTTCGACGCCTCGTGGAACCGTGGCGCGCCGCTGGACTTCAATCTTGGCGCTGGACAGGTCATCAAGGGATGGGACGACGGCATCGTCGGCATGAGAGTCGGTGGCCGTCGCAAGCTCACCATCCCGGCGGCTCTTGCCTACGGAGACCGCGGCGCAGGTGGCGTGATCAAACCGGGTGAGGCCCTCATCTTCGTGGTGGATCTGGTCGACGTGCACTGATCAGCGTTGCGGCGAATCGACCAGCCGCAGCAGCGGTCACGAAGGAAGCCCTGTCCTGCTCGAGGCTGCGACCCATGGTTGAGAGCCGCACCGGGCTGAGCGACAACGCCTCAGCCAAACCTGAGGTGTCGACCTCACGGAGCTGAAGTCGACCTTGGCTGTCCGCGGTGAGGCGGCGCGCCTGGTCCAGGACGTGATCACCGAACTGCCCGCCCAGCAATGGGACCGGCAGGTCTGCCGGTCCCATTGCCACCCGGCCGTAGGTCGTCAGTGAGTGGTGGGAGATGCCACGGTGGCGCTCGCGCTCGTCGGCTTCCGAGACGCGCAGCGAGGCTACAGCCCGACCCCCGAGCACCGCGGTGGCGTTGATCGCCTCGCCTGTGGCCACACCGGAGTAACCCCACGGGGAGTCGGTTCCCAGGTTGCCCGGGCCCTGGGCGACGATGGCCACGTCCGCGTGCAGGACGTGCGCCGCGGCCAGCAGACCGGTGTGGACGTTGACCGCTTCGAGATCACCGCCGAAGGCCTGACCCACGGTAATGGTGCCGGCGAGCCAGCCTGCCTTGCACAACCCGGCGACGGTGCGGGAGAACGCAATGGGCAAGGCCCCGCCGTCGGTCATTACATAGACCGCCCGGACCTGCGAGTTTGCCTGGCGCAGTCCCGCCAGGATGGCCGGCACGGCAGAGTGCAGGTCAGCCATGATGACCGGCATCGCGTCGAGCCCGGTCGCGTCGGCCAGCACGTCATGGTGCGGGCTCTCCTGCTCGTCGACGCCGAGGACAATCGTCTGCAGGGGTGTGTAGCGGGCCTTCACGATGTGGCCAGGGGTGGCCTTCGGATCCGCCGGCAGGCGGTCGGGGATTGCCACGATCAGGGCCAGCCCGCCGGTGCCCAGCCCGCGCTCGAGGGCACCGACATTGAGCAGGACCCGGTCTCCGGGCTGGCACCTGCCGACCAGGTCCGTGTAGGCCAGCGCCGGGATCGTCTCGCTCGTCGCGCCGCGCGGCGCTACGCCGGTCAGTGTCACCTCGAATATGGCCGCTCCGGGCCACTGTTCCCGGAGCCGTTCGACGGTTGCCTCGCGCCAAAGGATCACGCCACGAACAGTAGTGCTGCCGACACCCCGTGTGGGGCCCCGTGGTCCGGTAGCGTCAACCCCCATGAGCATAAAGTTCAATGCAGCAGACAAGACCGAGCGTCTGCTCAACCTAGTGATCTGCCTGCTCTACACACGAAAACCACTGTCCAAGGCCAAGATCCGCGACGCGGTGCCGCAGTATGGGACGAGCGCTTCCGACGAGGCGTTCGACCGGATGTTCGAGCGTGACAAGGACGAACTGCGTGAGCTCGGTATACCGCTGGTGACCGAGCCGTACGACGTCTTGTTCGACGATGAGCCCGGCTATCGCATCGACCGTCGCGAGTACGCCCTGCCGGAGATCTCTTTTGCCGCCGATGAGCTGGCGGTTCTCGGCCTGGCCAGCCGGGCCTGGACACAGGCCACCCTTGCAGGACCCGCCGCCCAGGCGTTGCGCAAGCTTGAGGCTGCCGGGGTGGAGCGCGACGACTCCTCGCTGATCGGTATCGTGCCGATGGTCCGGACCGTTGAGCCTGCCTTCGAAGCCGTGAAGAATGCCGTGCTGCAACGCACACCGATGGCATTCACCTACCGGAAAGCGGGCACCGCAGAGGTGGCGACCCGTCACGTCCAGCCGTGGGCGATCGCCTCCTGGCACGGTCACTGGTACCTCACCGGGTTCGACACAGACAGAAACGCATCGCGGGTGTTCCGGCTGGGCAGAATCGAGGGCAAGGTCGTCATCGAGGGCAAGCCTGGGTCATACGAGGTGCCAGAGGACCATCAGCCGACAACGATGATCAGCGCCGTAGCCCTCGATCGCGATCCGCAGCCGGGCACCCTTCAGGTACGAGTGGGCGCCGGGCACAGCCTGCGCAGGCAGGCGCGCACGGTCGAGGCGATCGACAGCTCATGGTCGCTGATCACTGTCGACTTCACCGATGTCGAGGCCTTCGCTGCGGAGATCTGCAGCTTCGGTCCGGATGTCGTGGTCAAGGGCCCGGCGCAGCTGCGGGAGTCCGTGATTCGCCTGCTGACCGGAGCGCTCGCCGGTGAGCACGTCACCGAGAGGGCGAACCAATGAGCGCCAAGAAACAGTCGCTTCTGGGGCAGGCAAGGCAACCATCGGAGTCGGCCACTACCCGTCTGTCGCGACTGTTGACGATGGTCCCGTGGCTGCTCAACCGGCAGGGTGTCGAGATTGAGGAGGCAGCGCGCGAGTTCGCCGTGACGCCGGCCCAGGTCGAGGCCGATCTGGCCCTGTTGTTCCTGTGCGGCACTCCAGGGGGCTACCACGGTGATCTGATCGAGGCCGAGTGGGAGAGCGGTCGGGTCTTCTTGAGCAACGCCGACACGATCAACCGGCCGCTGCGCCTTGACGTCGACGAGGCCCTGGCCTTGATCGTGGGGCTGCGCGCCCTGGCAGCGGTCCCGGGGATCGGCGAACGTGATGCCGTCGTGCGTGCACTGGCCAAGCTTGAAGCGGCCACCGGATCGGCTGCCGCGGGAACCGCACGCATCCAGGTGCTCATCGATGAGGAGACCAGCGGAGAAACCACTGCTCTGGCGAGAAAGGCCTTGGCTGCTCGCCGACGCATCCACCTTCGCTATCTGGTTCCCGGGCGCGATGAGTCGACGGAGCGCGATGTTGATCCCATGCGGTTGATCAACTTCGACGCTCACTGGTATCTCGAGGGCTGGTGTCACCGGGCCGAGGATGTGCGGCTGTTCCGGCTGGACCGGATCGAGGCTCTTGAGATCCTTGGGCAGGACGGCACGCCACCGGCCACGGCCGAGCCGCGCGACCTGGGTTCCGGGGTGTTCACGCCACATGCCGACGACCAGCTCGTCAGGCTCGCGCTGGGACCGGGGGCAGTCTGGGTCAGCGACTACTACCCGATCGAGAGCATCGAGCGGACCCCGGATGGGGGGGCGGTCATTGACCTGCGGACAGCCGATACCGCCTGGTTGCGCCGCCTGATGTGGCGACTGGGATCACAGGCCACCGTGCTCGAGCCCGAAGAGCTCGCCCGCGAGGTTCATCTGGGTGCACGCGCGGCTCTCGAGGCGTACGCCGGGTCCGCCGGGTCACCACTGGTATGCGGATAGAGTCCGGTGTCATGTGGTGGGTAATCATCTGGGTGTTACTGGTGGTCGTGTCAGGCGGGTACCTCAGCTGGCGGGCTTGGGGTCTGTGGGGTAAGACCAAGGAGCTCGGTTCTGAGCTTTTCGCCGCACAACGTCGCCTCGATGAAGTGCAGGGACAGCTGCAGGTGCTTAGCGAGCGGATCGGCTCCCCGGAGGAGCTGGCCATCTTCGCCGGCCCGGTCACGGCCCGCATCAAGCGGAACCGCGCCAAATCTGACAGTCGCCGGGCGCGCCACCTACGTCGGGCCACTTCACTCCCCGGCTGGGCCAAACACGTAGACTAAAAATGTCGGTAACCCGGCGCTACATTTCAAGAGTCCGCGTTTCAGATGACGAAAGGCTTTCCCATGCGTTTGTTCGAGGGTTGGCACCTTGTCGTCCTGGCGCTGGTGGTCGTGGCTCTCTTCGGCTACAAGAGGTTGCCGGACGCCGCCCGAAGCCTCGGCCGTTCGATGCGCATCTTTAAGTCCGAGATCGATGAGATGAAGAAGGACGAGCCGACTAAGCCCAGCGCAGCGAGTAGCGACACGGTCAAGGGCGAGACCGTCCGCCCGGCCGAGGACCCGATCCAGGACCCCTTCAAGAAGCCGGTGGCGGATCCGAGCGAAGGCGAGAAACACAACCAGCCGCCAGCTTGAGCCGCTCACCAGTAGCGATAAGCCAGCCGTCCCCTGAGGATCCACGCACACATGGCAACACTGCGGCATAAACGCAAGACCGACGGACGCATGTCGCTGGGTGACCACCTGCGCGAGCTGCGGCGGCGGTCCTTTATTGCCGCCGTGGCCATCGCGGCGGGCAGCGTGATCGGATGGCTGGAGTACGACCGGTTGTTCACCGCGATCATGGCTCCGCTGCGCAAGGTAGCCGCGGAGCGCCATGGCTTGGTCAACATCAACTTCGGGGGCATCACCCAGCCCTTCACCGTCCAGCTGCAGGTGGCGTTCTTTATCGGCGTCATCGTGGCCAGCCCGGTCTGGCTCTACCAGGTGTGGGGCTTCATCGTCCCGGGGCTGAGCAAGCGCGAGAAGCGCACCAGCATTGCGTTCATCGCTGCCGCCGTACCTCTCTTTCTCCTAGGGTGCTTCCTGGCGGCTCTCGCAGTGCCCAGGGCGGTCGAGGTGCTGCTCGGCTTCACTCCGAAGGGAGCCGCCAACCTGCCTGACGCGGCTCTCTACCTCAATTTCGTGATGCGTTTCATCCTTGCCTTCGGCCTGGCGTTCCTGCTGCCGGTGTTCCTGGTCGGCCTCAACGTGGCCCATGTTCTGCCGGCACGCATCATGCTCAAAGGCTGGCGGATAGCCGTCATCCTCATCTTTGTGTTCGCGGCGATGATGACACCGACCCCGGATGCCTGGACAATGCTCGCGCTCGCCTTCCCGATGGTCGGTCTTTTCTACGCCGCCGTGGGTATTTCGACCATCTTGGACAGGCGGCGCGTGCGCCGTGAGCCCGAGTGGACCAAGGTCCCTGACGACGAAGCCAGTTCCCTGTAGCCTCCGGCCGTGACCAAACGCATCGGGTTGATCGTCAACCCCACCTCAGACAAGGGTCGTGGCGCGGCTCTCGGACTGGAGGTGGCAGCCCGGCTGGAGGCCGAGGGTCATGAGGTGATCGACCTCTCCGATGAGACCTCGGCCGGCGCGCGTGACCGCGGCGTGGCCGGTATCGCCTCGGGGCTGGACGTCCTGGCAGTCGCCGGCGGCGACGGGACGGTCAATCTTGGGGTCAACCTTTGTGCAGGCACCGAGACGGTCCTGGCCATCGTCGCGGCCGGGACCGGGAACGATATCGCCCGCGCCCTCCAACTACCCGTTCACGACGCTTTGGGCGCAGCCAGGGTCATCTCCGGTGGCAAAGTTCGCACCATCGACGCGGGCCGCCATACCGATGCGCTCGGCGTCTCGCACTGGTTCGCTGGTGTCCTGGCCGCAGGGTTCGACTCGGTGGTCAATGAGCGGGCCAATACCTGGGGGTGGCCAAAGGGCCGGATGCGCTACAACCTGGCCATCGCCCGGGAGCTGCCAGTCTTCAAGCCGATTCCGTACGTCATCGAGGTCGACGGCGTCCGTCACAGCACCCAGGCGATGCTGGTCGCGGTGGGCAACGGTCCGTCATACGGCGGCGGGATGCGGGTGTGCCCGGACGCCAGTTTCGACGATGGGCTGTTCGACATCCTCGTCCTGCACCAGATCTCGAAGATCGAGTTCCTCAAGGTCTTCCCGAAGGTGTTCAGCGGCAGGCACGTCGGGCACCCTGCGGTAGAGATCCTGCGAGGCCGGCAGGTCCGGCTCGAGGCCTCCGGCATTGTCAGCTATGCCGACGGGGAACGCTTTGCGCTGCTTCCGATGACCTGTCAGAACATCCCCGCCGCGCTGAACGTCCTCGTGCATCGCTCTGACGTAGCCTGAGCGCCATGGCTACCTCAGCGGACGCCGCACACCCCCAGTTCGACGCGTTTGCCAAGGGTTATAGCTTCGCGTTCGACGACTTCCAGGTGCAGGCGTGCCGTGCCGTTGCCGACGGAGCGGGGGTGCTTGTGGCCGCACCAACAGGGGCTGGCAAGACCATCGTGGGGGAGTTCGCGGTGTTTCTCGCGCTGGCAACCGGGCGCAAAGCCTTCTACACCACGCCAATCAAGGCCCTGTCGAACCAGAAGTACGCCGACCTTGTCGCCCGTCACGGCGCCGACAAGGTCGGTCTGCTCACCGGTGACTCCTCGATCAACGGGGAAGCCCCGGTTGTCGTGATGACCACCGAAGTCCTGCGCAACATGATGTACGCCGGCTCCGGCACCCTGCGCGGGCTCGGCTTCGTGGTCATGGACGAGGTGCACTACCTTGCGGACCGCTTCCGCGGTGCGGTCTGGGAGGAAGTGATCATCCACCTGCCCGAGGACGTCCAGGTGGTCTCGTTGTCGGCTACGGTGAGCAATGCCGAGGAGTTCGGCGCGTGGCTCGGCGCGGTGCGCGGCGACACGGCGGTGATCGTCGAGGAGCACCGACCGGTGCCGTTGTGGCAGCACATGATGGTGGGCCAGAGCTTGTACGACCTCTTCACGGACGAGGTCTCTGCTTCCACCGGGGTTCCGGACCCGACCCGTGTCAATCCCCAACTGCTGGAGCGCATCCGTGGTGGCGACAGGGCCGGTGGCCAGGATGGCGGCGCCTCTGGACGCGGCCGAGGCCGGGACGGTCGCTCCGATGCGCGCGGGCGCGGCCTGCGTCCGCCGCGCCAAGGGGGCCGCTTCGGGGGAGGGCCGAGTCGCTCGGAGGTGATCGAACGCCTGAACCGAGATGGGCTGCTGCCGGCGATCACGTTCATCTTCAGCCGTATCGGCTGCACGTCTGCGGTGAGCCAGCTGTTGGCCAACGGCATGCAGCTGATCCCTGCGGTTGAGGGGGAACGGATTCGTCGCACGGTCGAAGAGCGCATCCAGGGCCTGGCCGACGAGGACCTTGACGTGCTGGGGTACTGGGAGTTTGTCGAGGGTCTGACCCGTGGTTTCGCGGCACACCATGCCGGGATGTTGCCGACCTTCCGGGAGATCGTGGAGGAGCTCTTCACTGCCGGCCGGATCCGTGCGGTGTTCGCCACCGAGACCCTGGCGCTGGGTATCAACATGCCGGCGCGCTCGGTGGTTCTGGAGAGGCTGGTGAAGTTCAACGGCGAGACGCACGCCGACATCACCCCGGCCGAGTACACCCAGCTAACGGGACGCGCGGGTCGGCGCGGCATCGATATCGAGGGTCACGCTGTGGTCCTCTACAACCGTGGCCTGGACCCACTTGCGGTGGGCGGTCTGGCGTCAACACGTACCTACCCACTGAAATCCAGCTTTCGCCCGACCTACAACATGGCGGTCAACCTCGTCGGGCAGGTTGGGCGTCCGAGGGCCCGCGAGATCCTGGAGACGTCATTCGCACAGTTCCAGGCCGACCGAGCCGTCGTCGGGATGGCGCTGACGGTCAAGCGCAACGAGGAGGCGCTGGCTGGTTATGCCGAGTCGATGACCTGTCATCTGGGCGACTTCAGCGAGTATGCCGCGCTGCGCAACGAGATTCGCGATATCGAGAAAGAGGCGGCCAAGGCCCGGTCGGCCAGTCGCCGGGCCGAGGCCGCGGTCAGTTTGGAGAAGCTCCGCCCCGGTGACGTCATCAAGATCCCCGGTGGTCGACGCTCGGGCTACGCGATCGTCATTCAGGGCAATGCCGGTGGCAAGAGGGAGAGTGCCTCACCGACCGTCCTGACCTCGGATGCCCAGGTGCGCCGGCTCACCCTCGTGGACATCCCCAGCCCGGTCGACCCTGTCATGAACCTCAGTGTCCCCAAGCATTTCAACGCCCGAAATGCCAAGTCCCGTAAGGACCTGGCGGCAACGATGCGGATCAAGGTACCTCACGATCAGCCGCCGGAACGGCACACCGGCTCGGCAGGGTCGGGGGAAGAGAGGCGGGTCAGCGAGCTGCGTCGGCAGATGCGCGCACACCCCTGCCACGGGTGCCCCGATCGCGAGAACCACGCACGCTGGGCCGAACGCTGGTGGCGGCTGCGCCGGGAGACTGACCGTGTCTCTCGCACGGTCGAGGGCCGGACTAACTCTGTGGCTCGCACGTTCGACCGCGTCTGTGAGCTTCTGGTGGACCTCGGATACCTCACCGAAGGTGGTGCCGCGGTGACATCGCAGGGTGAATACCTCAAACGGCTCTACACCGAGAAGGACCTGCTGGCGGCTGAGTGCCTGCGCCTCGGCCTCTGGAAGCGACTGGATGCGCAGAGCCTGGCGGCGATCGTCTCTACCCTGCTCCACGAGCCGCGACGTGATGAGGGTGAGGTTTCGCCGCGGATGCCCAACGACGACGTGCGGGAGGCCCATGAGGCCATGGTTCGGACGTGGAGCTTGCTCGAGGAAAGCGAGCGCTCGCACATGTTGCCGACGACCACCGCCCCGGATGCCGGCATGGCCTGGATGATGCATCGATGGGCCAGCGGGCAGCGCCTTGAGCTTGTCCTTCGTGACAGCGAGATTGGTGCCGGCGACTTCGTCCGTCGCTGCAAGCAGGTCGTCGACCTGCTTGGTCAGATCGGTGACGCCGCTCCGGACCGGACCCTGGCAGTGACCGCGCGCCGCGCCATGGACGCGGTGATGCGAGGCGTCGTCGCGGCCGACCGGATCGACTGACCGCGCATTTGGGCGTCGGCAAGTTAGCCTGCCACCCGCCGGGAGGATGTAAAGATCAGTGGTTGTCGCCGAGACCGATCGCGTTCAGCACCCGGTTAAGTGGATTGGTCAAGCCGTAGCCCGAGGCCAAGGACGAGAGCAGTGTGACGTCGCCAACCTGGCGGGGGAGCGAGGCGTCAAAGTCCGGGATCGGGGCGTTAAGGGCGACTTGGACAACAACGGGTGCAACGTCCAGATACGCCGAAGCGGCTTCGAGTCGTTTTCGCTGGGCGCCCTTGATCTGTGGGTCGCCTTCTGCGAGGGCCCGGCGCAGGCTGGCCAGATCGCCATACCGGTTGATCAGCGTGGCTGCGGTCTTCTCACCGATCCCTGCGACGCCCGGCAGCCCGTCGCTGGTGTCACCACGCAGGGTCGCCAGGTCTGCGTAGGCCTGGCCGGTGGGGACGGAGTACTTGCTCTGTAGGAACCCCTGGGTGACGACGTCGGGGTCCCGCACGCCGCTGCGAGCGGTGTAGAGGACCCTGACGCCAGCGTCGTCATCGACGAGCTGGAACAGGTCGCGGTCACCAGTGACGACATCGACCAGTTGCTGGCCGCGAGCGCGATGGGTCAGGGTGCCGATGACGTCGTCGGCCTCGTAACCGTCACTGCCGATTCGGGCAATCCCCAAGGCCTGCAACGCATCCACGATCAACGGCACCTGCGGAGCGAGGTCTTCGGGGCTCTCCTCCTGAACCAGGCTGCCTTCGGCCAGACGGTGCGTCTTGTACGTCGAGATGGCGTTGACCCGAAACGCCGGGCGCCAGTCATTGTCCCAGCAGGCCACCAGATGCGTCGGATGATGGGCGGTGACCAGGGTTGCGACCATGTCCAAGAAGCCTCGAACGGCATTCGTCGGCGGCTGGTCGGGGTTGCGTCGTTGATCGGGCACGCCGTAGAAGGCGCGGAAGTACAGGGACGCAGAGTCCAGGAGCATCAGGCGCTGGGTCATCAGAAATCGCCCGCGAAACCCCTGGCTTCAGCCTTGGGGTGGTGAGGGTGGGGCTTAGACGTTGGGTTGGTTCTGGACATGACGTTTGACGGCCTCCGAGGTTGAGCCGCCCACGGTGGCGACGAAGTGTGAGTTGGTCTACAGCGCTCTGGGCCGGGACCGAAGGCGGGGGTGCTCCTAGCGTAGGAGCTGCGATCCCTGCCGGGTCCAATCCCACTGGCGTGGTCGCCGCAGCAGCTGCCCACACCTTTGTCCTGCCGGGTCTGCCCAAGGCGGTCTTGGGCAGCGGTGGGTCTGGATGTTGTTCGCCGCGAGGAAGTTTGCAGCGCCGAGGCTTGGGGGACTCGGCATCGACTGGGACGTGACGACCACTGCTACCACCACCGACCCTGCCTACGACCTGCCCCGGCTCGGGCACCGGAAGCGATGTGCTGGTGAGCTGGCTAAGGCGCAACGCAAGATGATCCGGCGCCGCGTTCCAGGCAAGGCGGCGTCGTCGTTACCAGCGCGCACGAAGACAGGCAGCCAGACCCGAATCGGCGAAACTGCATCAGAGAGCCAACCGGCAGAACAACTCACGCGGGCAGCGTCTGGGCGAAGGCTGTTGTTGACCGCCACCAGCTGATCGCCGTCGAGGGCTTCAGAGCCGCGTTCCTGGCCAGGTCCACGATGGCCTGCAAGAGTGCCGGTGCCGCGATCGGCGCAGCCAGACGTGAGCTGATCCACCGTGGCGCGGGCGGGCCGAAACGTGGTGCTGGTACCGCCCGCTCACACGACAATGACGTGTTCCCGGTGCTGCCAGAGATAAACACGCCTCGAGCAAGGGCCCTGCACTGAAGAGCGTGCACCACGCTTCGGAGGTTGACGGGCTGTCGGAGGTGCGGTGTATCTTTGGATTAGTCGAACACGTGTTCTAGAACTTCGGGTTTGACTGGTACGTCTGGTTCTGCGGCGGGCGCCTCGACCCCGTCCGTCGCAGGACGGACGCACCCCTGATTTCAACCTCCCGCCTATGTCCGAAGGAGCCGACCATGGTGCGTCGTTATGAGGAATCTATCGAGGTCCGGGCAGGTGTCGATGTCCATGACCCGTCACCCTCAGCCTTCTTGTGGCGCGGCCGGCTCTACATCGTCCGCGACGTGATCAGCCATTGGCGAGAGCGCAGGGCGTGGTGGCGTGAGGTCCTCGATCCCGATGAGGACGTTGCGGCCCGTGGGCTGGACAGCCTTGAGCACGAGGTATGGCGGGTGGAAGCCAGCTCCGGCCGCCTCGCCGGCACTGGAATCTATGACTTGGGCACGGGCGGGCCCGCGCGCAGCTGGCGACTCCTGCGCGTGGCGGACTAGGTGGTGTGGTCATGACGACTCGCACCGGGACCGCGTCGCGGGCACCCCTGGCCGGCACGGCACTGGATCTGCTTGACCGATCCCGGGCCGGCCTGCTGTCGGCCTGCCATGCCGACACCGTCACCGAGCGCTACATCGAGGCTCACCTGGCCGCGTTGCGAGCCGCAGCCGCATTGTTGGCTGCTCGCAGCAGGCCGAGCCGGAGCTCGCAGCTGCGCAGTGTGTGGGAGGTGCTGCCGCAGGTGGCTCCCGAGCTGACCGAGTGGGCGGTGTTCTTCGCCGCCTCGGCCAAACGTCGTGCGGCGTTCGAGCGAGGTTCGGCCGGGCCGGGAGCGCGAGAGGCTGATGACCTTCTACGGCAGTCCGAGACCTTTTTCGAGCTGGTTCAGGTGGGACTCGGCTTACCCATGAGCCGGCCGCTGCCTGAGTTCATAGCGGTGGCCAGGGCGACATGAGTGATGCTTTTGCCCACCTGCACGTCGCGTCCGGATTCTCGTTGCGTTACGGCGCATCCACCCCGGCGACGTTGGTGGAACGTGCCTCGGCGCTGGGCCAGCCCGCGCTGGCCCTGACCGATCGTGACGGACTCTACGGCGCGGTGCGTTTCGTACAGGCCTGCGACGAGGCCGGCATCGCTCCGGTGCTTGGGGTGGATCTGGCGGTGAGGCAGAGGCAACCCAATGCTGTCGCGGTGCAAGGGATCCGGGCGGGTCGTGTCAATCCCGTCCGGGGTGGTGCCGAGGTCGATCCCCGACACCCACGGGTCACGGTGCTGGCAGGCGGGCAGGGCGCGGGGGTCGACCCTGGCGTCGGTTGGGGCCGATTGTGTCGTCTGGTGACCCAGACCCACCTCAGTGGTGAACGGGGCGCTCCGGTCAGCAGCGCAGAGCTCATCGCCGAGCATGCAGTCGACCCGCGGACCGGAGCGCTGGCTCTGGTGGTCCTGCTCGGGCCGGGCTCTGACGTGGGCCAGGCCTTGCTGGCGCGTCGTCCTGACCGGGCACGCACGTTGTTGCGCCAGTGGGTCGACCTGCTGCCCCGAGGTGGTGTGGCCATCGAAGTGGTGTGCCATGGCGGGCCGGAGGGCACCCCGGCCAGCCTCGGGCATGCCGCCCGGCTGCTGGGTCTGGCCACGGAGGTCGGGCTGCCGACAGTGCTCACTGCAGCGGTCCGCCATGCCGACCCTGGTGGCGCCGTGACCGTCGACGTCCTGGACGCTGCTCGTCGCCTCGTGCCACTGGACACGCGTCATCTCGACCGGGTCACCACGGCGGGTCATCTCAGTTCGTCGGCTCAGATGTATGCCGTGGCCTGCGACGTCGCCAGGGCCGCAGGCGCAGGGGTCAGCGGTGGCAGCAGCGGTGAACGTGACCGGGCCCGTCGGCTGATGGCTGACACCGTGGCCCTGGCACATTCGTGCGCGCTGGACTCGCGCACCGATATTGGCATCGGTTCGGTGCACCTGCCCGAGCCGTCGACACTCGGGATTGCCGCCGGTGAGAGCCCTCAGGAGATTCTGGCTGCTCGCTGTCGGGGGGCCATCGCCACGAGGTACGGGGGAGCAACTGGCGCCGAGCTGTCAGCGGTGGCATCGCGGCTCGAGGACGAGCTTCGCGTCATCGCCGAGCTCGGTTATCCGACCTACTTCATGACGGTGGCTGCAGTGTGCGACCTGATCCGTGACCTGGGGGTGCGGGTCGCGGCACGAGGGTCGGGCGCCGGCAGCCTGGTCAACTACCTGCTCGGTATCAGCGGGGTGGAGCCGTTGCGTCATGGCCTGCTCATGGAGCGGTTCTGCTCACCTCTGCGCGCCCAGCTTCCCGATATCGACATCGACGTGGAGTCAGCCCGACGGACCGAGATCTACGAGCACATCCTGGAACGCTTCGGTGGGGACCGGGTCACCTGTGTATCGATGATGGACACCTACCGGGCGCGCCACGCGATCAGGGACGTAGGGGCCGCGCTCGGGCTACCGCCGGGCGAGATTGATGTCATCGCCAAGGCGTTTCCCCATATTCGGGCCCGCGATGTCCAGGGTGCCCTTGCCGAGCTGCCCGAGCTGCGCGCCAGCGGTCTGGCCGATCCTCGCCTGCGTGTTCTCTTCGACCTCGTGGAGCGACTCGACGGCCTACCCAGGCACATCGCCGTGCATCCCTGCGGTGTGATCTTGTCCAACAAGGACCTGCTCGATCGCACTCCGGTCGAGGCCAGCTGGCTGGGGTTCCCGATGAGCCAGTTCGACAAGGACGATGTCGAGACTCTGGGCCTGCTCAAGCTCGACATCCTCGGCATCCGCATGCAGTCGGCGATGGCACACGCTGTCGATGAGGTGGCCCGGGTCGACGGCATCAGCATCGACCTCGACGACCGGGCGCAGGTCACTCTGGAGGATGACCGGGCGTTCCGGTTGATCCGGTCCACGCACACACTGGGCTGTTTCCAGATCGAGAGCCCTGGCCAGCGTGAGCTGATCGGCAAGTTCGGGCCGCAGACTTTCGAGGACCTCATCATCGACATCTCGTTGTTTCGTCCCGGCCCGGTCAAGTCCGACATGATCACCCCGTTCCTGCTGGCCCGTCAGCACTGGCGTTCACCGGAGTACCTTCACCCCAGCCTTGAACCAGCGCTGAAGGAGACCCAGGGCGTCGTGGTCTTCCACGAACAGGTGCTCAAGATCGTTTCCGAGACCACCGGCGTCACCCTGGCCCAGGCCGACGAGGTGCGCAGGGCCCTTGGGTCCCCCCAAGGTCAGCTGGACGTCGAAGCCTGGTGGCGACCGGCCGCGGCGGCCAGGGGTTACGACCCGGCCGCGGTCGACCGGATCTGGGAGGTTCTCAAGGCGTTCGCATCCTTTGGGTTCTGCAAGGCTCACGCGGCAGCGTTCGCATTGCCCACCTACCAGTCGGCGTGGCTCAAGGCTCATCATCCGGCAGCCTTCCTGTCAGGTGTGCTCACCCACGACCCGGGTATGTACCCCAAACGGCTGATCCTGGACGACGCACGCAACTTGGGTATCGCGATCCTGGGGCTGGACGTCAATGCCTCGGGTGAGAGCTACCGGGTGGAACGGGTCGGGCCGTGGGCGCAGGCAGGCTTCGACAGCGACGCGGTCGACGCTGTCTGCGCCCGACAACAGCCGGTCGGGAAACAGCCGGTTGCCGACCTTCCCGACGGGCGGGCTTATGGCATCCGGCTGTCCCTAGCCGACGTCAAGGGCATCAGTTACTCCGAGGTTCAGCGCATTGTGGCCGGCCAGCCGTACTTCACCCTCGCCGACTTCTGGCATCGCGCCCAGGTCAGTCGCCCGGTGGTCGAGCGGCTGGTCGTGGCCGGGGGATTCGACTCGCTCTACGGGCTCAGCGTCACCATGGGGGCCTCCCGGGGCAGTGGTACGACTGGACGACGTGGCCGGGTGACCCGGCGCGATCTGCTGTTGCATGTGGCCGAGCTGGACCGGTGGTCCCGTTCGGTGCGCCGGTCCGGTCGCAGGATGGCAGCTCGTACATCCAGATCCATGGCTGCCGCGGCCACCCGCGAAGCGACACTGGCGCGAGCAACCGGCCCTCAGACGCGCGACGTGCGACTTCTGGCGGCGGCTCAGTCCCAGGGCGGGCTGCCCGTCATACCGGCTCGAGCACAGCCCACCCAGCTCACCCTCGACCTGGGGGACACCCCCGAGCTCACCACGGCCACCGGTCTGCCCGAGATGACGGGGCCGGAGCGGGTTCGGGCCGAACTGGACATCCTTGGGCTGGACGCCAGCGCCCACATTATCGACTTCTACGCCCCGATGTTGCAGGCGCTCGGAGTGACCCGCTCTGGTCAGCTGCTCGGACAACGCAGTCGTTCCGAGCTGTGGGTCGCCGGGGTCAAGGTCGCCACGCAGACACCGCCGGTCCGCTCGGGGCGACGCGTTGTGTTCCTGACCCTTGACGACTCGACCGGCCCGGTTGACGCGACGTTCTTCGAGGATGTCCAAGGTCCTTATGCAGCAACGATTTTCCACTCTTGGATGCTTCTGGTCCGCGGGATCCTGCGACGCACTGGGTCCAAGGGGGTCTCCCTGCGCGCAACCGGGGCGTGGGAGTTGTCCGGGTTGTGGGATGCCTGGAGTCAAGGCGGTCTCGAGGCAGTACGCGGGGCACTGTCAGAGGCCGATGAGCATGGCGGCGAACGGGGTGACACGACTGGCGGGATGAACCGGTCCCGTGCCCGGATGCTGGTGCACGCCTCAGGGTTCAAGCAGTCGCCCTACTCGGACGTCAAACCTGCCGGCGGTGATCTCAGGGACTCCCGAAGGCTGCCCCGGGAAGGCCACGCGGTTCCCCAGGAAGGCACCCCGCCGCGCAAGCTGTGGCACGCCAGCCCTGGAAGCTCAGGGCGCTAGGGTGGACATGACCCGAGCGTCACCGCAGTCGCCCCGTCAGGCCTCTTGCCCGGCGGCGACCACAAGCACCAGAGGAGCCTTGCCGTGGCTGATGAAGGTCGACGCAGTGGTCGCGGCAATGTCGAGACCTCCGTGCGCACCTCAGCCGTCTGGGAGTCCGTGCGGGCTCTTGTGGTCGATCGCGAGCAACAGCTCGGGCGAAGTCTGCGTGTTGTCGACCTGGGTGGTGGCACCGGCGGTCTGGCCGTTCCACTGGCCCAGCTCGGTCATCACGTCACGGTCATCGACCCCAGCCTTGACGCGCTGGCCTCGTTGTACCGTCGAGCCGGCGACTCCGGAGTCGCCGAACGGGTCGTGGCCGTACAGGGGGACGCAGCCAACCTGCTCCAAGTCCACCCCGACGCCGACGCCGACCTCGTGTGCTGCCATGGCGCGCTGGAGTTCGTCGATGACCCGGCGGCGACCCTACGATCCATCGCCGGCGTGCTCGCCGACGGCGGATACGTCAGCCTCGTGGTCGCTACCCGCATCGCCGCCGTACTGGCGCGCGCGCTCGCCGGCCAGTTCGCCCAGGCCCAGTGCGCGCTCACCAGTGATGACGGTCGATGGGGCCCGGCGGACCCGCTGCCGCGGCGCTTTGACGCAGCCGGCATCACGGCTCTGGTCGAAGGCGCCGGACTGGCCGTTACGGACATGCATGGAGTGCGCATCTTCAGTGATCTCGTACCCGCCGCCTATGTCGACTTCGACGCCGACCGGGCCGCGCTGCTCAAGCTTGAGCAGACTGCTTCGCGTCATCCCGACTACGCGTTTCTGGGGCACATCGGTGCAGCCCTTCACGTGCTGGCCCGCCGCAGCTGACCTACAGGTGACGCGGCGATGAGCCGGCGCCAGTTTGCGTTGCCCGAGCGCGAGGGCGGGCAAGTCCCTGACGACGAAGGCTGTTCGATCCTGCATGTGGATATGGACGCGTTCTACGCGTTGGCGTCCTTGCTCAGTCGCCCCGAGCTCAAGGGCACACCGGTCATCATCGCCGGAGGCGGCAATCGCGGGGTTGTCCTGTCCGCGACCTACGAGGCACGCGCGTTCGGTGTGGCCTCAGCGATGCCGATCGCCCGGGCCCGCCGGCTGTGCCCACAGGCCACCGTCGTGGCTCCTGACCATGCCCGCTACGAACGCATCTCCGCAGCGCTCATGGCGGTCTTCGCCAGTGTGACGCCGATCGTCGAGCCGCTGTCATTGGACGAGGCCTTCCTGGATGTGTCCGGAGCTCGTCGCCGGCTGGGCTCACCACGTCAGATCGCCCAGCGGATCCGTGACACGATCGCCGACGAGCAGGGCATCACCTGTTCGGTCGGCGTGGCTACCACCAAGTTCATCGCCAAACTTGCCTCCGCTCTGGCCAAACCCGACGGGCTGCTCGTCGTGCCCGAGGCCGAGGTGGTCGGCTTCCTCCACCAGCTGCCGGTTGGCGCCCTGTGGGGTGTCGGCGACCGCACCGAGGAGGCCCTGCAGCGTCTGGGGCTGCACACCGTGGCCGACATCGCCCACACGCCGGTCGACACGCTACGCAGGGCCCTGGGCGACAACGCAGGGCCCGCCTTGTACGCGCTGGCCTGGGGACGCGACTCGCGCCCGGTGATGCCCACTCGTCGAGAGCGCAGCATCGGCGCCGACGAGACGTTCTCCTTCGACGTGGACGACCCGGCATACATCCGCCGAGAGCTGCTCAAGCTCAGCGATCGCACGGCGGCCCGGGTGCGCGCAGCGGGCATGGTGGGACGAACGATCTCGATCAAGGTGCGCTTCTCCGACTTCACCACGATCACGCGTTCCAGGACCCTGCGTGACCCAACTGACGTGAGCCGTGACATCTACGCGACAGCGCTTGCACTCTTTGATGGTCTGGGTCTGCAGCGAGCCCGCCTGCGGCTGGTAGGCGTTCGGGTGGAAGGCCTCATGGACTCCGCCCAGGCGCCGGTACAGGGTCTGCTCGATGAGCCGGAACATGGCTGGCGTGACGTCGATCGCGCGGTCGATCAGGCGAGTGCGCGGTTCGGTGCCGGGGCGGTTCGTCCAGCAAGTCTGGTTGAAGGTGAGCGGTCGGCTACCACTCCGAAGCGTGGCGGCATATCCTGAGGGGGGTAGTCGGTGAGAAGGTTTGACTTGAGCACCACGTAACGATCGGTTGTTGCAACCGATCGGCACCGTGGCAGGTTGTTGTCATACAGTGGAGCCGCCCACGGGAGGTCGAAGGTGCCGCTTTCAGAGCACGAGCAACATCTGCTGGAGCAGATGGAACAAGCGTTGTATGCCGAGGATCCAAAGTTCGCCTCGCAGATGCAGGGCTCTGCTGCGCGTGCCCGCCTGCGCAGGGGCCTCGCGATAGGGGCCTTGGGTGTTATCGCCGGGCTGGGGCTAGTGGTGCTGGGCGTGGCCACGGAGTCCATCTGGTGGGGCGCCATCGGCTTTGCGTTGATGGTGAGCGGCGTGGCCTATGCGATCAGCCCGCCCAAGGTGCCCAAGGTCAAGCTGGGTGAGGTCACCGAGGACGGGTCGGTGCGTCCGCACCAGCCGGCGGGCCGCTTCGGCAAGCTGCGCAAGGCCAAGAAGTCCAACGCCAACAAACAGAAGTTCTTGCGTCGTCTTGAGGACCGTTGGGATCGCCGTCGCGACGACGGGCAGTAACGGAGTCAGGCGGTCGTGGTCACACCGATCAACCAGGTTGTGGCAATCGCGAGACCGGTCAGCATCTCGACGCCCATGCTCAGCCCGATGGCTTTGAACGCGCGCAAGCTGTGCACCCATACGGCGGTATGGGTGCACAGCTTGATCCGTTCGGCCACGTAGACCCCGAGCACGAAACCGAGGAACGCGCCGAACACCGGGATCACGAACAAGCCCACGATCCCCAACGCAGCCCCGGCCAGGGTACTGGACGTGGTGACGCCGGCTTTGCCCATGCGTCGACCGGGCAGCAGGTACTGGAGCAGCAGACCTGACCGGGCCAGGGTCGTGGCAACACTGAAGACCACCAAGGCGGCGGTGGTCTGTGCCGCGGCGGCCCAGACCAGGACAGCCGCCCAGACCGACGGGCGTCCGGGCAGCAAGGCGATGACGACCCCGATGAGCCCGATGAGCATGATCAGGCCCGCCACAACCGTGAGCCCGTTCATCGACGTCAGATCGTCGCCACGTCCCCGCATGTCATGGTCTCGAGCGCCAAGTTCCAGACTGAGGTAGCCCTGCCCGCCATGCTCTAGCGTGCGTCGGCGTCTGCGCCGACCGGCGAAGGCGTCAGGCGATCAGTCTCGTCCTGGATATTGGTCGACATGTCCTGCAGTTTGGGCAGGTGCTCGCGGCCGTGGTGTGCGCAGAACAGCAGCTCGCCACCAGAACTGAGGCGAGCGCGCACATACGCCCGGGCGCCACAGCGGTCGCAGCGGTCAGCCGCGGTCAGAGTCGGTGCCAGTGCAGTTGTCACGTCTACCATCCATTCGTCGTAGCGGGCGCCGTTTCCAGTCCTACCTGGTGTCGCGATCTTGTCCGTATCCCTTGCTGGTACTTCAAACAGTTGCTGATACTTCCGAGATGCTTGCCGAGTGGTTTGCGTTGTGGACAGACCCATTCGCCGGTTGTAACAGTCAAACACGAAGATTGCTTCCCAATGTCCATTCTGGCCGGATGTGGACACAATCATGGCGTGTTTCTCCCAGCGCGCAATGTCCGCAGGGTGCATGTCGTGTCCTCCCGCGTGCCTGTCGCGTGCTCGTCGGTGTGGGGAGATAACCTGCAAGAGCCTTCTAGGTCGGCCTAGCCGACACTTCCGTCGCACCGAAAGGACGTCCGTGGCCATCGCCACTCCTACGAGCAGGACCGCCAGTACTGGCGGCACCTCCGCCGCGCGTGCACAGAAAGCCGGCAAATCGGGCATTGGATCACCGAACGCTGACTCACCGAACTACATGGCCCGGCACCTGCAGGTCCTCGAAGGCCTCGAGGCAGTCCGCAAGCGTCCGGCGATGTACATCGGCTCGACCGACTCGCGCGGGCTCATGCACTGCGTTTGGGAGATCATCGACAACTCGGTTGACGAGGCACTGTCGGGCGTGTGCGACCGCATCGATGTGGCGCTGCTGGCCGACGGGTCGGTCGAGGTCTGCGACAACGGGCGAGGCATTCCGGTTGACATGGAGCCACGGACCGGTCTTTCGGGTGTCGAGGTGGTCTTCACCAAGCTGCATGCCGGTGGGAAGTTCGGTGGCGGCTCCTACACCGCCTCGGGTGGTCTGCACGGGGTGGGCGCCTCAGTCGTCAACGCGTTGTCCTCCCGTCTCGACGTCGAGGTTGACCGCGGGATGAAGACTCATGCGATGAGCTTTCGCCGCGGTGAGCCAGGCGTCTTCGCCGACGTCAAGGGCGTCAAGACCCCCGATGCCAGCTTCACGCCATACGTGGACAACAGCGAGCTGCGGATCGTGGGCAAAGTGGGCCGTGGCCGGACCGGCAGCCGGGTCCGCTACTGGCCTGATCAACAGATCTTCCTCAAGGACGCGACGTTCAGCTATGACGAACTGGCCTCCCGGGCCCGCCAGACGTCCTACCTCATCCCAGGTCTGAGGCTGGTCATCCGGGACGAGCGAGGTGTTCCGGGTACCCCTGGGCAGGACGGCCCTTACGAGGAGACGTTCCTGCATGAGGGCGGCATCAGCGAGTTCGCCGAGTATCTGGCCATCGACCCGCCCCTGACTGATGTGTGGCGCCTGCAAGGATCCGGGACCTTCCACGAGAACGTGCCGGTGCTTGACGAGCGAGGCCGCATGACGCCCACCGACCTCGAACGCGAGTGCCACGTTGACGTGGCGCTGAGGTGGGGAACCGGCTATGACACCAAGACGGTCTCGTTCGTCAACATCATCGCCACGCACAAGGGCGGCACCCACATGGCGGGCTTCGAGCAGGCGATGCTCAAGGTCTTCCGCAAGCAGTTGGACGTCAACGCCCGACGGCTCAAGGTTGGGTCGGACAAGGCCGAGAAGGAGGACGTCCTGGCTGGCCTTACGGCGGTGGTCACGGTGCGTCTAGCTGAGCCCCAGTTCGAGGGTCAGACCAAGGAGGTGCTGGGCACCTCTGCTGTCCGCACGATCGTGGCCAGGGTCATCGAGAAAGAGCTGACCGCGATGTTGACCACGACCAAGCGGGGTGGCAAAGCCCAGGCGGCGATGCTGCTGGAGAAGGTCGTCGCCGAGATGAAGTCGCGGATCAGCGCGCGGCTGCACAAGGAGACTCAACGCCGTAAGAACGCCCTGGAGACCTCTTCCCTGCCGGCCAAGCTAGCCGACTGTCGCAGCAGCGACGTCGAGCGTACCGAACTGTTCATCGTCGAGGGCGACAGTGCGCTCGGCACAGCCAAGCTTGCCCGGTCCTCGGACCACCAGGCGCTGTTACCCATCCGCGGCAAGATCCTCAATGTCCAGAAGGCGTCCCTGGCCGACATGCTCAAGAACGCCGAGTGTGCGGCGATCTTGCAGGTCATCGGTGCCGGATCGGGCCGGTCGTTCGACCTCAGCGCCGCGCGCTACGGCAAGGTCATCATCATGACCGACGCGGACGTCGATGGAGCCCACATCCGCACCTTGCTGCTGACCTTGTTCTTTCGTTACATGCGACCCCTGGTCGAGGACGGCAGGGTCTTTGCCGCGGTCCCGCCGTTGCACCGCATCGAGGTGATCAACGCAGGTGGCAAGAAGAACGATCTCCTGTACACCTACAGCGAGGCCGAGATGCGTCAGGTGATGTCCTCGCTGGAGAAGAAGGGCCGCAAGGTCAAGCAGCCACTGCAGCGTTACAAGGGTCTGGGCGAGATGGACGCGGACCAGCTGGCGGAGACGACCATGGATCCTCGGCACCGGACGTTGCGGCGGGTGACGCTTAAGGACGCCGAGAACGCCGAAGGGGTTTTCGACCTGCTGATGGGCAACGACGTCTCGCCGCGTAAGGACTTCATCATCGAGTCCGCGGCCGCGCTGGATCGTCAGCGTATCGACGCCTGAGCGCCGCGCAGAGGGTGTGTCGCACCAGATGTCTGGCGGACTTGAGGCAAGGCGGGGC
>CABDZK010000359.1_pt1 | contig 33434 bp, 29 predicted proteins | sample 3132141 | NCBI WGS metagenome assembly CABDZK01 (sample SAMEA5534340, study PRJEB31848) | metagenome | biome: tundra; feature: field; material: soil | place: USA | collected 2013-05 | depth 0.45 m | reverse complement strand
GTTACCGACCCACGCTGTGGCTAGGGGCCACAGAGCCTGGGTACGCTCGGTGGGCTGGCGTCCCCTAAGGGGTCGTCCAGCCGCCCGGCCAGCGATCTGGCCCAGCCGAGCAGCCCGCTCACGTCGATGCCGTAGGGCGGCTGATCGGCGTACCCCGCGATGCGGTCGGCTCCACGGCGCAGCAGGGTCGCGGCCCCGGCGTTGTTCCCCCGAAGTGCGTGAGTCAGGCCCACCGCCAGCTGGGCGAGCCCCTGCCATAGGTCGCGTTCGGACTCCGGAGCTGCCTTCCAGGTGGCTTCCAGGACCTCATGGGCGTGGAAGGGCAGGCCGTCGTCCAGGAGTCGCTGGGCTTCGGCCAGGGCGTCCCCCGGTGGCAGGACCAGATCGTCCGGAACGCGGACAACTCCTGAATCTCCGCGGGCAAGGGGGCGGCCAAGCTCATCGCGCGGGCGGGCGTTGCGCGGCCGACCGGCCTGGTCACGCTCTCGATCAGGACTCATCGCCATCCTCGATCCCATGGACGGAGTCACCCTGGCTGATGCTGCTCTGGCTGATCGGCATCGGCTCACCCGACTGAAGAAGCGTGCGGAAGCCGTCCTCATCCAGGATCTTCAGCCCGAGCTCTGTGGCCTTGTCGGCTTTGGTCCCGGGGTTCTCCCCCACCACGACGTAGTCGGTCTTCTTCGACACCGTGCCGGCCGCCTTGCCGCCGCGGGACAAGATCGCCTCCTTGGCCTGGTCGCGTGAGAAACCCTCCAGCGAGCCGGTGACCACGATCGTCAGCCCGGCCAGGGTCTTGGGGCTCGATTCGTCGACCTCATCGGCCATCCGCACCTCGGCCGCCTTCCACTTGTCGAGGATCCGCAAATGCCATTCCTTGTTGCTCTCTTCGGTGAACCACTGCTGGATCGACTCGGCGATAACCGGGCCGACGCCCTCCACACCGGCCAGCTCTTCCAGCGATGCGGCGCGGATCTTGTCCATCGACCCGAAGTGCCCAGCCAGCGCGCGGGCTGCGGTGGGGCCGACATGGCGGATCGAGAGCGCCACCAGAACTCGCCACAGGGGCTGTTGCTTGGCCTCCTTAAGGTTTTCGATCAGCTTGGCACCGTTGGCGGAGATCACGCGACCATCCACGACAGCGCCCGGTGGATCAGTCTTCTTGGCGGCGCGCGTATAAAGCGGCACGGTGATCAGCCGTGCCTCGGCGTCCTTGGTGTCGCCGTCGCGTGTGGGTGCCAGATCGAACAGGTCACCCTCGTCGGCCAGAACCTTGGCCTCGAGCAGGGCCGTGGCGCCCTCCCAGCCGAGGGCTTCGATGTCGAAAGCACCACGGGAGGCCAGAGCAGACAGCCGTTCCCGCAGCTGGGCCGGGCAGTACCGGGAGTTGGGGCAACGGATGTCCTTGTCGCCCTCCTTCTCCACGGCCAGCACGGCGGCGCAGTCGGGGCAGTGCGTCGGCATCTCGAAAGCTCGCTGCGACCCATCCCGCAGGTCAACGACCGGGCCCACGATCTCGGGGATCACGTCACCGGCCTTTCGCAGAACGACGGTGTCGCCGATCAGCACGCCTTTGCGAACGACCTCGAACGCGTTGTGCAAGGTGGCCATCTCGACGGTGGAACCGGCGACTTTGACCGGCCTCATCACCCCGTACGGCGTCACTCGCCCGGTCCGCCCGACGTTGACCCGAATGTCCAGGAGCTTGGTGGTGACCTCCTCGGGCGGGTACTTGTAGGCGATGGCCCAGCGGGGTGCGCGCGAGGTCGAGCCGAGGCGGCGCTGGACCTCCACCTCGTCGATCTTGACCACGATGCCGTCCAGCTCATGCTCGACGGAGTGCCGGTGCTCACCGAAATGGTCGATGTAGGCCTGCACGGCAGTGACGTCGTCCAGCACCCGGTAGTGGGTGGAGACCGGCAGTCCCCAGTCGCGCAGCACGTCATAGGACTGGCTCTGGCGCTGGATCGCGAAGCCTTCATGGGCGCCGATCCCGTGAACGAGCATCCGCAGCGGGCGGGTGGCGGTGACCCGGGGGTCCTTCTGCCGCAACGATCCGGCGGCCGCGTTGCGGGGGTTGGCGAACGGCGCCTTGCCCGCCGCCACCAGCGATGCGTTCAGCTCGGCGAATTCCTCGACCGGAAAGAACACCTCACCCCGGATCTCGATCCGGGGTGGGTGGCCCGACCCAGTCAGCTTGGCGGGGATGCCCTCGATCGTGCGCACGTTGTTGGTGACGTCCTCACCCGTGCGGCCATCGCCGCGGGTCGCCGCCCGGACCAGCCGGCCCCGTTCGTAGAGCAGGTTGATGGCCAGGCCATCGATCTTGAGCTCGCACAGATAGTGGTGTGGCGGGCTACCGGCCGAGGCCACGTCGCGCTCTACCCGCCCGGCCCAGGCCGCGATCTCCCCAGGGCTGAAGGCGTTGTCCAGGCTGAGCATCCGCTCGAGGTGGTCGACCGATGCGAAGTCCGTGGAGAACCTCGCGCCGACCTGCTGGGTGGGGCTGTCAGGGGTTCGCAGCTCGGCGTACCGGTCCTCCAGGGCATTCAGCTCCCGGACCAGTGCGTCGTACTCGCCGTCGCTGATGGTCGGCGCATCCTTGACGTGGTAGCTGAACTGGTGGGCGCGCACCTGCTCGGCAAGCTCGGTCCACTCGTGGCGGACGTCGGGGGGAACATCGGTCGGCAGGTCGGTCACAGCCATATCCTCCACCATCGCAGACACGGATCAACGTCTGCCGGAACGCCCAATCAGCACCGCGGCACCAAGGACCACGGCGGCGCCGACGAACTGGGGCCACTGCAGCCTTTCGCCCAGCACCAGGACACCCAGGGCCACCGAGACCACCGGGATGAGGTAGGTGACCGAAGAGCCGACCGTGGGGCCTGCGGCACGCACCACGTCGTACTGGAAGGACATCGCGATGCCGGTACCGAAGACCCCCAGGGCCAGCACAGCCACCAGCGGCACCAGGACCGAGCCGCCGCTGGTGTTCGCATGCACGGACCACGGCGCCGCCAGGGACAGGTGGCTGCGCGCGGTGAGCCACCAGATCATCAGGGCGACCAGCATCTGGGAAGCCGAGGTCAGCATCTGCGCCGCAGGCAGCGTGAGCCCGCCGAAGTCTGCCCGGCCAAGGAAGCGCCTGGTGTAGATCCAGCCCAGGCCGTAGGACATGCCGGCCACCAGCGTCATGGCGAAGCCCAGGAGGTCCGGGCGCCCCAGCGACGCCCAGGGCTGCATGATCACCAGGACCCCGGCGAAACCAATGAGCACACCCACGATCTTGCGCGGCGCGATCTTGTCGACAGGCAGGAGCAGGAGGCTGAACATCACGGTGGCGATGGGGGTGATCGAGTTGCCGATGCCCGCCAACGCCGAGCTGATCCGCTGCTCCCCCAGCGCGAACAGGCTGAACGGCAGGCTACCCAGGAAGAAGCCAGTCACCATCAGGTGTCCCCAGAGGCGTCGCTCGCGGGGCAACCGGCCCCCCGAGGCAGTGAGCAGAAGCATCAGAACAACCGCGCCACTGATGATGCGCAGTCCGGAGATCTGCAGGGGGGCCAGAGATCTCAGGCCGACCTTCATCAGCAGGAAGCTCGAGCCCCAGATGAACGCCAGCGCGGTGAACTTCAGCTGCCACGGGACCCGGGTGATCTTCATCGTGTTGGCCGCGCCGACGGCGGCGGCTTTGGTCGTGGCAGTCATGGTGGTCAGCTTCCAGCAGTCTCGGTCAAGGCGCGGGCCGCATCCACGACCAGTCGTTGAACGCTGCGGGCACCCGAAGGTGTGAGTCCGGCCAGCCCGCAGGCCGGCGTGAGCGTCACCTGGGACAGGTCCGAAATCGGCAGCCCGACCCTGCGCCAGGCGTCGAGTAGTGGCCCGATGACATCGGTGACACTGGCGTGAACCTCTGCCTGGGGTCTGGCTGGGGCGCCGCCGGTCGGGATCACTCCGGCCCACAGATCCACCCCGGACTCAACGGTGGCAGCCACGGACTCCCAGCCCTTCGGACTCAGCGCGGCGATGTCTACAGAGACGGCTTTGACACCGGTATCGCGCAGCAGCACCAGCGGCACGTCCGGCGCGCAGCAGTGCACGATGGTGAGCCGGTCACCTGCGGCGGCGACCACGTCGCGCAGTCCCTCGGCCGCCATGGTCGGGTCGATCGCGCGGATCCGGCCGAAACCCGATGCGGTGGGAAGCCGTCCGGCCAGAACCGAGGGCAGAGCCGGTTCGTCAATCTGGACCACGAGGTTGGCCTTGGGGACGAGCTGGGCGACCTCGTGAAGATGGACGCACAGTCCCTCCGCCAGCGACGCGATCACGTCCCGGGTGGCGCCGGCGTCGACGACCGAACGTTCGCCTCTGTGCAGCCAGATCGAGGAGGCGAGGGTCCAGGGGCCGGCGATCTGCACCTTGAGGTCACCTTCATAGCCGTCGAAGGCCTCTGCCAGCTCGTCGAGGTCCTCACGCAGCAGCCCCGACGTGCGATGGGAGTCGTGGCCGGGGCGGTCGACAAAACGCCACCCCATCGGCTGAAGGTCGACGGCCAGGTCCGCCAGCATGCCTGCGGCCCGACCAATCATGTCGGCGCCGGGCCCGCGGGCGGGAAGCTCAGGAAGATAAGGCAGCCCGTCCTGGCTGAGCAGGTCCCGAACGGCACTCACGCCCTGGCGTACGTCGGTGCCTGGCCATGACCCGATCCCGCTGCCTGTGCTCACCGCCCGAGCCTAACCGGCGGCTGGCGAGGTGCTGCTCTCTGCCTTGTCCGTGACCTCGTTGCAGCCGGCTTCCCCGCTGGTCGCCCCCCTGCTCGAGGTTGCCCTGGCGATGGTGGCGGACCCGACCACCCGGGTCCCGTCGTAAAGGACCACGGACTGGCCGGGGGCCACCCCGCGAATACGACGCGTCAGGCGCACCTGGACCTGCTCCCCGTCGGCCCAGGCCGTGGCCGCAATCTCCTCGCCGTGAGCCCGAACCTGAGCGCCCACCGACACCACGCCGCGCGGCGGCGGGCCGCACCACCGTGAATGGTCCCCGGTGATCACGTCAACGCCGAGCAGGTCCCCGGTAGCAACCACGACAGTGTTGGTCCCGGGCTGCACCTCGACGACGTAACGGGGTTCGCCGCCGGCTGCGGGCTGGCCGAGGCGCAGGCCGCGGCGCTGCCCCACCGTGAACCCATAGGCGCCGCCGTGGCGCCCCACTGTGGCGCCGTCGGCGTCGACGATGTCGCCGGGCTGCTCGCCGAGGCGGTCGGTCAGCCACTTGCGGGTGTCGCCGTCAGGGATGAAACAGATGTCGTGGCTGTCGGGCTTGGCCGCGACGTAGAACCCGCGCATGGCCGCCTCCTGGCGAATCTGCGGCTTGGCGGTGTCACCCAGGGGGAAGAACGAGCGCGCCAGCTGCTCCGCGTTGAGCACACCCAGGACGTAGGACTGGTCCTTGGCCATGTCGACGGCGCGGTGCAGCTCGCGCGCGCCGCAGGCACCTTCGACAATCTGGGCGTAGTGGCCGGTGGCGACCGCGTCGAATCCCAGCGCCAGGGCCTTGTCCAGCAGGGCTGCAAACTTGATCTTCTCGTTGCAGCGCAGGCACGGGTTGGGCGTGCGACCGGCGGCGTACTCGGCGATGAAGTCATCGACCACGTCGTTCTTGAACCGCGCGGCCATGTCCCAGACGTAGAAAGGGATCCCGATCATGTCGGCCACCCGGCGGGCGTCACCGGCGTCCTCGATGGTGCAACAGCCGCGAGCGCTTTCACGCAAGGTGGCTGCGTTCTGGCTCAGCGCGAGATGAACTCCTACGACCTCGTGCCCGGCCTCAACCATGCGAGCCGCGGCAACTGCTGAGTCGACGCCGCCGCTCATCGCGGCAACGACTCGCATCAGGGCGTCTTTCTCGGGATCGCCGGCTGGGGACTTGTGGCCACCTGGGCCCTCTGTGCCCGCTCGACCGCGGCCGGCAAAGCCGCCAAGAACGCGTCGACGTCGGCGGAGGTGGAGGTGTGCCCGAGTGTGAGCCGCAGGGCGCCACGAGCCTTGTGCTCCGACATGCCCATGGCCAGCAGAACGTGACTGGGCTGCGGCACCCCGGCCTGGCAGGCCGAGCCGGTGGAGCACTGAACTCCGGCGGCGTCCAGCAGGTACAGCAGGGAGTCCCCGTCACAACCGGGAACAAGCAGGTGCGCGTTGCCGGGCAGACGCCGCGTGCCGTCACCGGGCTCCCAGTCGCCGCTGACCTGGACTCCGAAGCCGGCATCCTGGGCCCCACGAATCAGCTTGTCGCGCAGGGCGATCAGCCGCTCGGCGCCGGTCGCACGGTTGGCCGTGGCGTGGCGCATGGCCACGGCGAAACCACGAATCGCCGGAACGTCAAGGCTGCCACTGCGCACCTGGCGCTCCTGGCCTCCACCATGGATCAGTGGCACGAGGGTGGCGTCGCGTCGAGCCAGCAGCGCGCCCACCCCCTGCGGACCACCGATCTTGTGGCCGCTGATGCTCAACAGGTCGAGCCCGCTCGCGGCGAAGTCGACCTCGACCTGGCCGACGGCCTGGACGGCGTCGCTGTGCATCGGGATGTCGAACTCGTGGCAGAGCGCAGCTATCTCGGCGATCGGCTGGACGGTCCCGACCTCGTTGTTGGCCCACATCACGCTGACCAGCGCGACCGTCTCGGGGTCGGTCCCGATGGCGGTGCGGACCGTCTCCGGGTGGACACGGCCGAGCTGGTCAACCTCAAGCCAGGTGACCTTGGCGCCCTCGTGGGCGTGGAGGAACTCGACACAGTCCAGGACCGCGTGATGCTCGACCGTACTAACAAGAATGCGCACCCGCCGGGGATCCGCGTCCTTTCGGGCCCAGAAGGTTCCCTTGACGGCCAGGTTGTCGGACTCGGTACCCCCTGAGGTGAACAACACCTCGGACGGCCGGGCACCCATCGCCTGGGCAATCGCCTCGCGAGACTCCTCAACCACACGACGTCCGAGGCGGCCCGAGGTGTGCAGGGACGACGCGTTACCCACCGTTGCCATCTGGGCGGTCATCGCCTCGATCGCTTCGGGCAGCATCGGCGTGGTCGCGCCGTGGTCGAGGTAGACAAAGCCGACGTTGGTAGAGGAGTCAAGCACCCATCAAGTCTACGTGGACAGGACCGGTGGCCCGAGTCGTGCCCCTCCGTGTGCCTGTGCGCCCGTCAGCCCTTTGTGGCGTTGACCGCCTTGATGGCCTGCGGCAGGACTGTGAACAGGTCGCCGACGACACCGAAGTCGACCATCTCGAAGATGGGGGCCTCTTCGTCCTTGTTGATCGCGATGATCGTCTTGGACGTCTGCATCCCGGCGCGGTGCTGGATCGCGCCGGAGATGCCTGCCGCGACGTAGAGCTGCGGGGAGACCTGCTTACCGGTCTGGCCGACCTGGTTGCTGTGCGGGTACCACCCTGCGTCGACGGCAGCACGCGAGGCTCCGACAGCGGCGCCGAGGGAGTCGGCGAACTCCTCGATCTGGGAGAAGTCACCGCCGGTGCCGCGCCCACCGGAGACAACGATCGCGGCCTCGGTCAGCTCGGGACGGCCCGAGGCTGCCCTGGGCGCAGTGTTGGTGATCCGGGCCGCCTTGGCGCCCTCGGAGATGGCGATGTCGACAACCTGCTCCACCGCGGCACCGGTAACCGCTTCGGGTGCAGCCGAGTTCGGCTTGACCGTGACGATCGGCGTGCCCTTGGTGACGCTCGCCTGCACGGTGAAGCCGCCCGCGAAGACGGACTGGGTCGTGCGCACTGCGCCACCGCCGCCGGCCTGCACGTCGACCGCGTCGGTGATCAGACCCGATGCGGTCTTGATCGCCAGACGAGCCGCGATCTCCTTGCCCTCAGCGGACGAGGAGATCAGGACGGCCGCGGGTGCTGCGGAGGCAACAAGGGCGGCGAGCACTTCGGCCTTGGGTGCCACCAGATAGTCCGTGACCTCAGCGGACTCCACCCGATAGACCTTCTCGGCGCCGTACTGCGCCAGGGTCGCCTTAGCGGCGTCGAATCCGCCGCCGATGAAGACCGCGGATGGCTCGCCAAGGCGGCGAGCGATCGTCAGCAGCTCGGAGGTGGTCTTGCGGACCACGCCATCGAGGTGGTCAACCAGAACGAGAACTTCAGCCATGTGCGTTACTCCTACATCTATCTGTTCGGGTGAGCAGCGTGTTGCGGTGAGCAGCCTGGTCGGTTCAGACGAACTTGTTCGCGGACAGGAACTCTGCAAGCTTGGTGCCGCCGTCACCCTCATCGGTGACGATCTGGCCCTGGGCGCGAGGCGGGCGCCGGGCGAAGGACTCGACCTTTGTCCAGGCAGCGGCCAGGCCTACCGAGCCGGCGTCAACGCCCAGGTCTGCCAGCGACCAGGTCTGCACGGGCTTCTTCTTGGCAGCCATGATGCCTTTGAAGGACGGGTAGCGCGGCTCGTTGATCTGGTCGGTGACCGAGACCAGAGCAGGCAGTGAGGCGGTGATGGTCTCGGAAGCCGCGTCACCGTCGCGACGGATGGTGACTGCGCCACCTGCGACGGTCAGCTCGGATGCGAGGGTCACCTGGGGCAGGCCCAGACGCTCGGCGAGCATGGACGGAACAACGCCCATCGCCCCGTCCGTGGAGGTCATGCCGGTCAGGATCAGGTCGGGGTTGCCGATCTTCTTCACGGCCTCGGCCAGAATCAGCGAGGTCGCCACGGCGTCAGATCCGTGAATCGCCTCGTCCTGGACGTGCACGCCCGCGTGGGCGCCCATCTGCAGGGACTTCTTGATCGCATCGGCGGCCTTGTCGGGGCCGACGGTCAGGACGGTGACGGTGCTCTCCTCGGATCCGGCACTCTCGGCCAGCGTCAGGGCTGCCTCGATCGCGTACTCGTCGAGCTCAGAAAGCAGGCCGTCAACACCCAACCGATCGGTGGTGTTGTCCGACTCGTTGAACGTGGGGTCCGACGTGGCGTCGGGCACGTACTTGACACAGACGACGATGTTCACGCTGGCTCGTCCCCTTTCATAGGGAGTATCACTTCAGATTTTGGGACATCTTGGCACCCTTGAGCGCCAGCAAGAACGCCGGGGCACCATGAGGCACGACGCGCCGACCGCTCTGGCGACAAACACTAAACCCAAAGTCGCGGCTGCGCCGGGCCAAACTTCTCAAGCGCCCTCGAACTGCGCCCCGCCTTTCTTGTGTTCGGCGAACGCGGCCATGCCGAGGTCACGGTCACGCGTCGCGAAGACCCCGACGAACTGCATCCGCTCAATCTCCAGGCCGGTCTCAAGATCGACCTCAAGACCGCGGTCAATGGCCTCTTTTGCCGCACGAATGGCATATGCCGGACCGCCCACGTAGCGCTCGACTCGCCGGCGCGCTGCGGCGTAGACCTCATCGGGTGCGACGACCTCATCCACCAGACCGATCTGCAACGCCTCCTGCGCCGAGACGTGGCGCCCGGTGAAGATCATGTCCTTGGCCCGGGCCGGACCGATCAGCCGGGACAGCCTCTGAGTGCCACCAGCACCCGGGATGACGCCAAGGCTGACCTCCGGCTGGCCAAGCTGGGCGTTGTCGGCGGCAACCCGGAAGTCGCAGGCCAAAGTGAGCTCACAGCCGGCGCCGAGCGCATAGCCGGTGATGGCGGCCACGGTGGGCTTGGGGATCCGGGCGATCGCGATGAAAGCAGCCTGCAGTGCCGCAGAACGGTCGACCATGTCCGTGTAGGTCATGGTCTGCATCTGCTTGACGTCCGCGCCGGCCGCAAAGACCTTCTCGCCGCCATAGATGATGACCGCGGAGACGTCGCGTCGACCAGTGACCTCGAGTGCGGCGGCGTGCAGATCATCCTGAACCTCAAAGTTCAGCGCGTTTACCGGTGGTCGGTTCAGACGGATGGTGGCGATGCCGCCTTCGACCTCGACCTGGACGAGCTCGCTCATGCCTGCTCCGTTCCGGCGCCCTCGTCCTGCGTGCGGCCCATGATCGTCTCGTGCCACAGGTGGACAGCGGACAGGACCAGCTGGGTTGTCACCACCAGCAGTGCCCTGATGTTCGTCTCCGGTGCGATGACGTGCTCGCCAGTGACTACCAGGGTCCCGTTCGCGATACCGGCCTTGACCACGTTTAGGCGCAGGGTCAGCTCGTTGCAGGCCTGGAGCTGGCTCAGGAGATCTTGCGGCACATCCTCGCCAACCTGCCACTGTCCGAATACGCGCATGATGGTGAAGTCGCCCTCCATGCAGCGCACGAACAGCTGTTGCTCCTGGACCGTGAAGGCCACGTCGCCGTCCTGGTCAATGTTGGGCTCGAAACCCTCGTCAATCAGGGCGTCGAGCACCCGTCCGCGAAGGGGGTGCTCATTGGGGGTGGGCGGAAAGTTCGGCAGCGAGGTCGGATCGGTCATGTGCCTAACGTAACGACTGCCTAACCTTGATGCCATGGGCACCTCCAGTGATCTCCCTCCCGCACTCGGGGCCACGGTCACCGGCGGTGGTGTGGACTTCGCCGTTTACGCCGGGCGCGCGGATGCTGTCGAGATCTGCCTGTTCGAGGCCGGCGACACGACCGGAGCCAGCGAGCGCAGGATCATCTTGGCCGACCACGCCTATGGAACGTGGTTCGGCTCGGTTCCCGGGCTCAGCGCCGGGGCACGGTATGGGATCCGGGCCCACGGCCCGTGGCAACCTGAACAAGGTTTGCGCTACAACCCCGACAAGCTGCTCCTGGACCCCTACGCCAGGGCTATCGACGGTGAGGTTACCTGGCGGCCGGAGGTCTTCGGCCATGTTGTGGACGCTTCGCTGCACGGCGATCCGGAGATCAGGGACGAACGCAACAGCGCGGCGTACGTGCCGAGGTCCGTCGTGGTCGGTAACGGCTTCGACTGGGGCCACGACGCGCCACCCCAGGTCCCGTGGGCGCAGACGGTCATCTACGAGACGCACATCCGCAACCTCACCAAGCAACACCCCGGGATCCCGGAGCCGTTGCGCGGGACGTATGCCGGGATGGCTCACCCGGTCACCATCGAGCACCTGCAGTCACTGGGCGTGACATCGGTCGAGCTTCTACCGGTCCAGGCGTTCAGCCACGAGCCCGAGCTCATCGGCCGGGGACTCATGAACCACTGGGGTTACAACACTCTGGGATTCTGCGCACCCCATGGGGCGTATGCCGCGTCCCGCGATCCCCAGAGCCAGCTCAACGAGTTCAAGGGCATGGTCAAGCTGCTTCATGCTGCCGGTCTGGAGGTCATCCTCGACGTCGTCTACAACCACACCTGCGAGCAGGCCCGCGACGGAGCGACCTTGTCCTGGCGAGGACTGGACAACCGCGCCTACTACCGCCTGGACGAGCGCGGACATGACATCGACATGACCGGATGCGGCAACACCCTGGACATACGCCAACCCGTGGTCGCGCGCATGGTGCGGGACTCCCTGCGCTACTGGGTCGAGCAGTGCCACGTCGATGGCTTCCGGTTCGACCTTGCGGTGACCCTCGGGCGTGGCCGCGACGACAGCTTCCACCCGAACCACCCGTTCCTGGTCGCGCTGCGCAGCGACCCGGTGCTCGCACGGGTCAAGCTGATCGCCGAGCCGTGGGACCTCGGGGTCCATGGCTCGCGCACCGGCCAGTTCCCGCCGCCCTTCGCCGAGTGGAACGACCGTTTCCGTGACGCGGTGCGCACGTTCTGGCTACCCGACGTCGCGCGCTCAGGCCACGACGAACCGGGCCACGGCGTGCGCGAGCTGGCAACGCGGCTCAGTGGCTCCCGTGACCTCTTCGACGCCCGCGACCGGGGCCCCATCGCGTCGATCAACTACGTCGCAGCCCACGATGGTTTCACCCTGGCGGACACGACCTCATACGACCACAAACACAACCGATCCAACGGCGAGGGCAACCGCGACGGAAGTGACGACAACCGGTCGTGGAACCACGCTCGCGAGGGGACCGTGGCCAGCCCGTCGATACGGACGGCGCGGCGACGAGCGATCCGAAACATGCTGGCCACCGAGCTGTTCTCCAGCGGGGTGCCGATGATCAACGCCGGCGACGAGCTGGGACGTTCTCAAAAGGGCAACAACAACGCCTACTGCCAGGACAACTACGTGTCGTGGTTCGACTGGGAGCTCAAGGGCTGGCAACACGACCTGCTGGAAACGACACGCTTCCTGACCAGGCTCAGAGCAGACAACCCCGTGCTAGGACAGCGCTCCTTCTTCACTGAGCGCCGGGCGCACCATAACCCGCTGGCCGAACCTCGGTGGTTCGCTACGAACGGTCGGCCGATGCGCGCCCGCGCGTGGGACGACCCGCATAACCGGACGCTGGTGATGTTCCTGGACGGCGCCGGTGTCGGCGGCCAGTCACTGCTGATCATCTTCCACGGTGGCGCCCGGGACGCCGAGGTAAAGCTGCCCGTTGCCGGCGACGGCGCGACGTACCGTCTGGTCTGGGACAGCGCCTGGGAGCTGCCATCTGCCTCGGGGGTCAGTCAAGACACGCTGGACCCGTCAGAAGATGGACCCGTGAGCCTGACCGCAGCCTCGGTTCGGGTATACAGCATCGTGGCGCGGCGACCAGTGGCGTCGTTAAGCGTTGGTGGGTGAGGCGTTTCCCCTGGTTGATCGGGCTCATTAAGGGACCCGGATCCCGCGGGCGGGCCGGAAGCCTCGCCCGCGCGAGGTACCAAGTTTCGAGCCCTCACAGTCCATGTGCTGGCGATAGATTGGCCCCTACTGGCGGAGCCTGATGCTTGAAGCCGCATGGGCTGATGAACGACGTGATGCCGGCCCGATGCAGCAGGCGCCGACGATCAGCACGATGCCCTCGGTCCAGAGAACGATGTTGAGGACCACCTGCGCCAGATCCAGACCGCTGACGTGTGGTTCAGGTTGGTGGAGATGTCGCGCGGACGTCAGCCGAACATTTCGTCGCCCAGCAGGTCGCACGTCTGAGCCTCCAGCAGCAACGGGAGATCGGCGACCTCATCGCAACGAGTCAATTCGTCGCGAGCCAGGATCACCTCAACGAGCATGTGCTTGGTGACCCCTCAACCTGTGAATCCCGGGCCGAAGACCTTTACGATGGCGGGCCCACGCCACAACGGCGTAAAGCCCGAGCAGGAGAGCCAAGCTGATCCCAAGGCTCGCACCCAGCCGCCCCCGAAAAGCAATGCCAACGTCGCCGCACCAACAGCGGCGCGATACCACTGACCGAGCTCGCCGCGCTTCCAGGCGATGTACCCCACGATGTTCAGGAGCACAGCTGCGGTGATCAGCACGCTCGCCTCCATGTAGATCTCTCCTTCTCTTGTTTGCTCCAGCCTGTTGTCGCCTTACGGACTCACTGTTTGCCGCAGGCGGGGGCATCGACTCGTTCGAGATCTGTCCAGTGGACTCGGCGACCCTTGCGGCATCGCGCAAACCATCTCAGCGCAGTCGTCGGGACGAAAACGAACCGTCAGACAAGCCTGACGAGATAAGCCTCAACCGAAATGCGAGACTCAGCCATCCCCTCAAGTGCATACGAAAGACACAACCGCACCGTTCGCCCTGGGCGCGCTCGGCGGGAGGCGCGTTGTCTTGCTCGTGCCCGGCTCGCGATCCAGGTGGCCCCCAAGAGCTCCGGCAGCGTCGCGGCCATCACCGAGATGGCGCGCCGGCCAAAGGTCTGGGCCGAAGCACGGGCACGGGCATCGGCATCGGCATCGGTGGCCAGGGCTGTCGGGTATACGCCGAGACTTTTCAGGGTAGAGACCCGGACTACGGCTATTTCGATGTGATCCTGAGCACAGCGGGAGCCTCTGCAGCCCAAGCTGAGACCCCCCGAGGCGTGGGGTCGAGCTCGTGACCCGCGATGGCGTCGTAATCGGTCGGGCCACTGCGCCGACGACGTCCACGCGCAGCGCCCGCCTCACCGCCCGACCGGGTGGTCGCGCGCAGGGTGCCGGGTCCAAGCTCAAGCCTGCTCGGCGACCCAGTCGAGAGCCACTGCCGCTGTCCAGGACTGGTCGTGGCTCCCCAGAGGTTCGCCGGTGAATGGTTCGTAGTACTCGCCGAACGCGAGATCACCGAGCTGAGCCAGGCCGTCAGATCGCCAAAGGTCGCCCAACGCGATCTCGCCGCGACGTCGCAGTGCCCATGCGAATAGCCAGTTCATGACCGGCCAGTTCGGTCCGCGCCAGTACGCACGAGGCTGGAACCCTGCCGCCTCAGGCGGCACCGTTGGCGGCAGGGCATAAGCCAAGCCCGGATGACCCGCCCAGCGGGGTCCGGTGATGATCTCCTGTTGCCGAGCGCAGACGTGACTCTGGCCCCCGCAGATCAGGGCCGAGAAGGAGGCCAATGACTCAGCCGAGGTCCACGAGCCCGCCCGGACGTCGAAGTCCCGGCACAGCCCCGTTACCGGGTTGACCGACGACAGCACCCCTGCCTGTGCCTTCTTCGCCAACCCCGGCTGATCAGCGACCTGGCCCGGGAGCCCGACATCAGCGCCCATCTGGGCGAGCTCCTGGGCAGCCACAGCCAGGATCGCGGTCATGAAAACGTCCCCGACCCTGAAGTCGATGATCTCGGGGATGTCCGCGTCGCGGTACTGGACCGACCTCATCTGTGCGACCAGGTGCAGGTACCGCTGGTATTCAATGTCTGCCGGGCGCTGTGACTGGTCGGTGATCAGTGTCGTGTCATGGCGTCGGAGCTGCACAGGTTCGCCGACGGTGATCGCGGCGTACGCATCGTCCCATCGAGGCGAGTTATCCATGCCGGACTCCCAGCCATGATGAATCTCGACAAGGCCGCGACCGTCCGGGTCACGTGCGCTGCTGAGCCACCTGTGCCAGGCCGCCAGCTTGGGCACCGACTCGACGGCGAAGGCCTCGGCTTCCTCCTGCACCCTTCCGCCGGTCCTGCGTCCGGCCTGGAGTATTCGCGCCACAGCTATGGCATGGATGGGCGGCTGGCAGATCCCGCTGGTCTGGACGCCGGCGGGCTTGGCTGCTGCGTCGTCGGTTCCCCATATGTCGGGACCGGGGAAATATCCGGGGACATCGGTGAAGACGATGTGCGGGATCATCCCGGTGTCCCACTGTGCGCTCAGGAGCGTACGCATCTCGGTGATGGCCCGTGGCACCGAGATGCGAGCCAGGCCTATCGCGATGAATGCGGCGTCCCAGGACCACTGATGGGGGTAGAGCCGGGGCGCGGCCATCACCATGGTCCCGAGGTCGTTCTCCTTCAGAACGTTGGTCGCGCGCCGCACTATCGCCTCGCTGGTCGAACCGGCTGGTCGACGCCCGGTCACCGCAGATCCCAACCGAGGCCGGGTTCGGGGTCGCAAACCCGAATCGACTCCGGCCCCAACCGTGGATGTGCCTGTTCCTCGGACCTGACGAGGTGACCGGCCGGCACCTGCGCCTTGATCTCCTGCTCACCGCCCTGAACGCTCAGCGGGGTCGGCCAGCCCAGCGGTCCGACAACATCAACAGGGGCCGTGATCGTCCTCTTGGCGTCTGCGTCGCTCGGCTGGATCGCCTCCCGGATACCCGCCCTGGTCTGGCGCTCGGGCGCGCCTGCTGCGGTCTGGATCAACGAACCCTCAATTCGAAGCGAGGAGCCCTATCAGGCGTTGGCGACCAGACCCAGCTCGGCCGGGTTGGCCATGGCGGGGTGCGTGGGCAGGATCCGCACGGTGTAGCCGAAAGCACCGGTCCGGGTCGGCACAAGGTCACCGTCGAAGCTGTACCGGCCGCCCTCGCAGGACTCTGAGAAGGCCAACGGTGCGGTCTCGATATCACGCAGCTCATCTGAGACAGAGGCGCGACCGTGTACCACCTGCACCTGCACCTGGTCCGGGGTCAGATCACCGAGAGACACACAAGCACGCACGTGCAGGACGTCGCCGACCTGCGGAGAGTCAGAGACACCGGAGGACTCAACGTGATCCACCCGCACACCGGGCCAGGACGCCCGGACCTTGGCCTTGTATGCCGCCAGATCCCGCGCACCTGCCCAGGTGGGTCCGTCCAGCGCCCAGCCCGCACGGGCAGCAGGGCCGTACAGGAGGGTCGTGTAGTCCCGAAGCTGTCGGGATGCCAGCACCTTCGGGCCCAGCGTTGTCAGGGTGTGCCTGATCATCGACAGCCAGCGCTGGGGCAGCCCGTGCTCGTCGACGTCATAGAAGCGCGGAGTCACCGAGCCCTCGATCAGGTCATAGAGCGCGGCCGCTTCCAGGTCGTCGCGTCGGTCCGGATCCTCGACACCGTCAGCAGTCGGGATGGCCCAGCCGTTCTCGCCGTCGTACCACTCGTCCCACCAGCCGTCCAGGATCGAGAGGTTGAGCCCGCCGTTGAGCGCGGACTTCATGCCGGAGGTCCCGCACGCCTCGAACGGACGCAGAGGGTTGTTCAGCCAGACGTCGCAGCCTGGGTAGAGATACTTCGCCATGGCGATGTCGTAGTTCGGTAGGAAGACGATGCGGTGACGGACTGCCGGGTCGTCCGCGAACCTCACGAGCTGCTGGATGAGCTTCTTGCCGGTCTCGTCGTTGGGGTGGCTCTTGCCCGCGATGACGAGTTGTACCGGACGCTTCGGGTCCAGCAGGATCTTCTTCAGACGCACCGGGTCCCGCAGCATCAGGGTGAGTCGCTTGTAGGTCGGGACCCGGCGGGCGAAACCGATCGTGAGCACGTCGGGATCTAGGATGTCGTCGATCCAGCCGAGCTCGGCCGGGCTGGCGCCACGCTTCAGCCAGCTGCCCTTCATCCGCCGGCGGGCCTCTACGACGAGCTGCTCGCGCATGCTCCGCTTGGCCGCCCAGATCTGGTCACCGGGGATGTTGAGGATGCCCGCCCAGGCATCATGCTCGGCAACATCGATGGTCCCCAGGTGCTTGGCCGCGAGCTCGAAAACCGTCCGGTCCACCCAGGTGGCGGCATGAACACCGTTGGTGATACTTGTGATCGGAACCTCGGCGTCGTCGAACCCCGGCCACAGACCATCGAACATCTGCCGGCTGACGACCCCGTGCAACTGGGAGACGCCGTTGGCCCGCTGCGCCAGGCGAAGTCCCATGACCGCCATGTTGAACACCCCTGGCTGCCCACCGGGGTAATCCTCGGCACCAAGGGCCAGCAGGCTCTCGACCGGCACGCCGGCAATGGCGCTGTCGCCACCGAAGTACAGCTGGATCTGGTCGGCGCCGAAACGGTCGATCCCTGCAGGGACCGGCGTGTGCGTGGTGAAGACCGTGCCGGCCCGGACGGCCTCAAGGGCCTGAGCGAAGCTCATGGCGTACTGGTCGGTCAGCTCCCGGATCCGCTCAACGCCCAGGAATCCGGCGTGACCCTCGTTGGTGTGGAACACGTCAGGGGCCGGTGCGCCGGTCAGCCGTGACCACAGGCGCAGCGCTCGCACGCCACCGATGCCCAGCAGCAGCTCCTGCTGAAGGCGCAGCTCGCCGGTGCCGCCGTAGAGGCGGTCGGTGATCCCACGGGCTCCGTCGTCGTTGTCCTGAACATCGGAGTCGAGCAGGAGCAGGGGAACCCGGCCAACCTGGGCTTTCCACACGTGGGCGTGAAGCATCCGGCCGCCAGGAAGGTCGATCGTGATGATGCAGGGCTTTCCGTCTGCCTCCCGCAGCAGTGCCAGCGGCAGGTCGTCCGGGTCGAGCACCGGGTAGGTCTCCTGCTGCCAGCCGTCGCGGCTCAGCGACTGCTTGAAGTAGCCGGTCTTGTAGAACAAGCCGACGCCGACGACCGGCACACCCAGGTCAGAGGCGGACTTGAGGTGGTCCCCGGCGAGGATGCCCAGGCCACCGGAATACTGCGGCAGTGCCTCGGTGATGCCAAACTCGGGGCTGAAGTAGGCGATCGAGGCAGGAGCGCCACCCTCGACCTGCGCGGCCCAGCTCTGATACCACCGGGGCTCGCTCAGATACGTCTCGAGATCCTCGCTCGCCGCGTGAACACTGGCCACGAACGCATCGTCGGCGGCAAGGCCCCGGAGCTCGTCGGCCGACAGCGCGGAGAGCATCTTGGCGGGTTCCTTGCGAACCTTGGCCCAGCGCTTTGGGTCGATCCCGGAGAACAGGTCCCGCGTGGCGGGGTGCCAGCACCATCGCAGATTGCTGGCAAGCTCTCCCAGCGCGCTGATCGGCTCGGGCAGGACAGTTCGGACGCTGAATCGGCGGATAGCCTTCACGATTGAGAAGCATAGGCGACCTTTGTGAGAGCTCGTGCAACTTCTTGCAAACTCTGTCTGTTTCTTGCACGGCGAGATACCCGGAGGTTCCTCAGCGAGCCGAACCCACCATCTCGCGGTGCTCCGCAAGGCACCGGGTAGCCTCGGACTGATGACTGCGAGCCAACGCCACGGTGTACCCAAACCGGCACCCGGGCCGACATCCCACCTTGCTGCCCCACGCCTGTTTGGCCGCATTCCGGTCCTGCAGGTCGCCCCGGTTGTCGAGCACGGGGCGTTCCCTGCGAAGTCGGTGGTCAGCGAGCCCTTCGAGGTCACCGCCACGGTCTTTCGCGAAGGACATGACGCCGTCAAGGCAACAGCTGTCCTGACCGACCCTGACGGCGCCGAGCAGCAGGTTCCGATGACGCTGGTCTCCCCCGGACTCGATCACTGGTCAGCCACGATCAGTGCCAACAGAACCGGCCGGTGGTCCTACCGGGTGGAGGGCTGGTCGGACCCATATGGCACCTGGGAGCACGACGCAACCCTCAAGATCGCCGCCGGCGTGGACACCGAGCTGATGCTCCAGGAGGGCGCACTGGTCTTGCAGCGGGCGCTTTCGGACGTCACCCGCACCCCCGCCCAGGCCACCCCGATCAAGAACGCCATCGTCGCGCTGCGGGACATGACCCGCCCTGCCCCGGCGCGTCTGCAGCCGGCGGTCGCCCCCGACGTGCGCGCCGAGCTGGATCGCGCTCCGTTGCGCGACCTGGTGAGCCCCGGGCCGGAGTACAGCTGGCTGGTGGAGCGCGAACGCGCCCTGTATGGCGCCTGGTACGAGATCTTCGTGCGCTCCGAAGGCGCGACCCAGGACGCCAGCACGGGGTTGTGGACCTCAGGGACCCTGGTGAGCGCGGCCCGGCGCCTGACGGCAATCGCGAATATGGGGTTCGACGTCGTCTACCTGACCCCGATCCACCCGATCGGCCGCATCAACCGCAAGGGCCCGAACAACACGCCCAACGCCGGACCACTGGACCCGGGATCTCCTTATGCGATCGGTTCGGTCGACGGTGGCCACGATGCCATCGCACCCGAGCTGGGGACCTTTGCCGACTTCGACTCCTTCGTCGCGCAAGCGCATCGGCTCGGTCTTGAGGTCGCGCTCGACCTCGCCCTGAACTGTGCGCCGGACCATCCATGGGTCAGCGCCCACCCGCAGTGGTTCACCCAGCGCGCCGACGGGACCATCGCCTGCGCAGAGAATCCGCCCAAGAAGTACGAGGACGTCTACCCCCTCAACTTCGACAACGACCCGGCCGGCATCTATGCCGAGATCCGGGCGGTGATTCAGGTCTGGCTCGACCACGGCGTCACCATCTTCCGGGTCGACAACCCGCACACCAAGCCCCTTCAGTTCTGGCAGTGGCTGATCGCTGATGTGGCGGCTGTCGCGCCGGACACCATCTGGTTGGCCGAGGCGTTCACCAGGCCCGCGATGATGCACGCCCTGGGCAAGGTCGGTTTCCAGCAGTCCTACACCTACTACACCTGGCGCATCCAGAAGTGGGAGCTGCAGGAGTACGCCACCGAGCTAGCCGGGCAGGCCGCCACGTACATGCGTCCGTCCTTCTGGCCAACCACGCACGACATCCTTTCGCCCTACCTGCAGTACGGCGGACCCACAGCCTGGAAGGTTCGCGCAGCCCTGGCAGCAACCCTGGTGCCGACGTACGGGATCTACGCCGGTTACGAGCTGGTCGAGAATGTCGCACGCCCCGGCGTCGAGGAGCAGATCGACAACGAGAAGTACCAGCTGAAAGACCGCCGGTGGGCCGACTACGAGGAAGGTGGCCCCAAGGCCGGCCAGTCACTGGCGCCATATCTTACGACGATCAACGAGATTCGCCGTGCGCACCCTTGCCTGCACTGGCTGCGCAACCTGCACCTGCATCACGTGGACGACGAGAACGTCATGGCGTTCTCCAAACGCCGCAACGTCGACGGCAGGGACGACGTCATCCTCGTGATCGCCAACCTCGACCCACACGCCACGCGAGAGACCCAAGTCCATCTGGATATGGGTGCACTCGGTCTCAACCAGGGCGAGAACTTCGTGGCCCATGACCTCATCACCGGCGCGTCATGGCACTGGGGTGAACACAACTTCGTCCGGCTTGGCCCCGACGGCGAACCCGTCCACATCATCCACATCCGGCGGTTCTGATGCAAGAGTTGCTGACCGGCTCCGTGATGGCGGTCCTGCCGCAGTGGGTGGCACAACAGCGCTGGTATAACGGCAAGGGCCGGGTCCCCGCGTTGCGGGGAATCGGGCTGCTCCAACTGAAGGACCCAGCTGGGAGGGTGGAGATCAACGTCCATCTGCTGCTGGACAAGTCAGGTCGGGCTCCCACCATCTACCAGGTCCCGTTGACCTGTCGAAGCGACCGGCTCGCGGGCGCCGACCACGCCTTGGTGACGGTGGAGCCGGGCGTGGCGGGCGTGGCGGGCGAGGATGGCCGGCCGGGCGTAGATGGCACCCGGTACTACTACGACGCGCCGCATGATCCTGTCTTCGCCGCGGCATTGCTGAGGCTGATGCTGGACGAGCAACAAGTGGGCTTCGCCAGTGGCCGTCGGCTGGCCACTACCGACCCCGGTGAGGTGTCGGCCTCCCACGTCCTGGTCGGCGAACAGTCCAACACCTCGATCGTTCTGGAACTGGCGGACGCGCTGGGAACTCCGCTGAAACCGTTGATCTGCAAACTGTTTCGCGTTTTGCAGGACGGGGAGAATCCCGACGTCCTGGTGCAGTCGGCACTGTCCGCGCAAGGGTCCACGCGAGTACCCGCTTCGGTGGGCTACGTCTGCGGGCAGTGGCCGGATGCCACCGCCGCGGGCGGGGTGGCCACGGGTCACCTGGCCTTCGCACAGGAGTTCCTGCCCGGAGTCCAGGACGCCTGGCGGGTGGCTCTGACGGCGGTGGCCTCGGGCGCTGACTTCACCGAGCAGGCGCGCAGCCTGGGCCAGGCCACTGCCCAGATCCACGCGACGCTGGCCCAGGCCATGGGCACCCATGAGGCGACGCAGGACGACATCGTCGCCCTGACCCGGAGCATGCGGGCCCGCCACGCCGCGGCCCTTTCCGAGGTGCCCGCACTGGTTGACTATGACCGGATGATCGCGGCGTCCATCGAGGCGGTGTCATCGGCCAGGTGGCCTGCACTGCAACGGATCCACGGCGACTACCATCTGGGACAGGTACTTGACGTACCCGACCGTGGATGGGTCATGGTCGACTTCGAGGGCGAACCAATGCGGCCTCTTGCCGAGCGCACACAACCGGATCTGGCACTTCGGGACGTGGCCGGGATGCTGCGCTCGTTCGACTATGTCGCCGGTTCCTGGGAACAGGAACACCCCGGCCGCTCGGCAGCACCCTGGGCCAGCAGGGCAAGAACCGCCTTCCTGGCGGGTTACACCAGCAGCGCCGGCCGCGACCCCCGTGAAGATGCCGTACTGCTGGACGCACTCGAGCTGGACAAGATCTTGTACGAAGTGGTCTATGAAGCCCGGAACCGCCCGACCTGGCTCAGCATCCCGATCACCGCAATAGCGCGACTGTCCGCTGGACCAAGGAGTGATCTGCGAACGTGACCACCAATGCGCACCCCCGCCTGCCATCATCTGCCAGACCGATAAACAGCCGCGACCTGGAGCTGCTGGTCGCCGGAAAGCACCACGACCCCCACTCCTTGCTGGGGCCGCACCTACACCAGGGCGCCGTGACCGTGCGCACGCTCAAACCATTGGCCGCCACGGTGACCGCCGAGATGGCCGATGGCACGCTGGTCAAGCTCGCCCATGAGCTTGACGGCGTCTGGGTCGGTGTCCTGCCAACCGTGACGGTCCCGGACTACCGGCTCCGGGTCACCTACGACGACGGGATCGAGCACGTGATCGACGACCCCTACCGTTTCCTTCCGACGCTGGGCGAGATCGACCTGCACCTCATTGGCGAAGGCCGCCACGAACAGCTCTGGAACGTTCTGGGCGCCCATGTGCACGAGTACGACGGCCCGATGGGAACCGTTCGCGGCACCTCCTTCGCGGTGTGGGCACCCAATGCGCGGGCCATCCGCCTCGTCGGCGACTTCAACCAGTGGGACGGCACCGCCCACCCGATGCGTTCACTGGGCTCAACCGGTGTCTGGGAGCTGTTCATCCCAGGAGTGGGCGAGGGCAACCGCTACAAGTTCGAGATCCTGGGCTCCGACGGCTCCCGTCGGGCCAAGGCGGACCCGATGGCCCGGGCCGCCGAGAAGCCCCCCGCGACGGCCTCGGTGGTGACGTCCAGCACCCACACCTGGCAGGACAGCGACTGGATGACCACCCGTGCGACGACCAACCCGCACAACGGACCCATGAGCGTCTACGAGGTCCATCTGGGGTCCTGGCGTCAGGGCGCGAGCTACCGCGACCTGGCCGAGCACCTGGTCAACTACGTCAAGGACCTCGGCTTCACCCACGTCGAGCTGATGCCGGTCATGGAACACCCCTACGGTCCGTCCTGGGGCTATCAGGTGAGCGGCTACTACGCACCGACCTCGCGCTTCGGCTCACCGGATGACTTCCGGTTCTTGGTGGACACCTTGCACCGCAACGGGATCGGAGTCCTACTCGACTGGGTTCCGGGCCACTTTCCCAAGGATGACTTCGCCCTTGCCCGATTTGACGGCCAGGCGCTGTACGAGCATCCGGACCCCCGACGTGGCGACCAACCCGACTGGGGCACACACATCTTCGACTTCGGCCGTCCGCAGGTGCGCAACTTCCTGGTTGCCAACGCTGTGTACTGGCTCGAGGAGTTCCACGTCGACGGCCTGAGGATCGACGCCGTGGCCTCGATGCTCTACCTCGACTACTCCCGCGAGAACGGCGAGTGGCTTGCCAACATCTACGGCGGACGCGAACACCTTGAAGCCGTCCAGCTCCTGCAGGAGACCAACGCGACGGTCTACCGGCGCGTTCCCGGAGTGGTCACAATCGCCGAGGAGTCAACCTCCTGGCCGGGGGTCACCCGGGCAACTCACCTGGGCGGCCTGGGTTTCGGGCTCAAGTGGAACATGGGTTGGATGCATGACTCGCTGGAGTACATCTCCCACGAACCGGTCCATCGCCAGTACCACCACCACCAGGTGACCTTCTCGATGGTCTACGCGTGGAGTGAGAACTTCGTCTTGCCAGTCAGCCACGACGAGGTGGTCCACGGCAAGGGCTCACTGCTGCGCAAGATGCCCGGCGACCGGTGGCAGCAGCTGGCCAACGTGCGGGCCTATCTGGCCTACCAGTGGTCCCATCCGGGCAAACAGCTCATCTTCATGGGCTGCGAGTTCGCCCAGGAGAGCGAATGGACCGATTCGCGCAGCCTGGACTGGTGGCTGCTGGACCAGCCAGCGCACTACGGCGTCCACGCGCTGGTGAAGGATCTCAACCGCACCTACCGCGAGCATCCAGCGATGTGGCAGCTGGACAGCGTCGCCGAGGGGTTCGCGTGGATCGACGCCAACGACGCACCCGGCAACACGTTCTCGTTCCTGCGCTTTGGGTCGGCCGGCCCTGACGGCCAGCGGCCGACGGTGGCCAGCATCGTCAACTTCAGCGGCGGACCTCACAACGCCTACCGACTCGGCCTGCCGCGCCCCGGGCGATGGAACGAGATCCTGAACACCGACGCCGAACAGTACGGGGGGTCGGGGGTAGGCAACCTCGGATCGGTCGAGGCCGAAGAAGTGCCCTGGCACGGTCAGCCATATTCCGCACTGCTCACCCTGCCGCCGCTGGGTGCCGTGTGGTTCGAGCCGGCTGCTCCCACCGAGCCGGCTGCTCCCAGCGAAGGAAACTGATGAACGACCCACGCGCGGGCCAGGTTGCCTCACCATCGGACCTGGTCGATGTGGCCCACTTGGTGACCGCCTACTACACCAGCAGCCCAGACCCCTCCGATCCCGACCAGCGAGTGGCTTTCGGGACCTCCGGACACCGGGGCAGCAGTCTGAAGAACGCGTTCAACGAGGGGCACATCCTGGCGATCACCCAGGCGATCTGTGACTACCGCAGGACACAGGGCTACAACGGCCCCCTGTTCCTGGGACGAGACACTCATGGGTTGTCCGAACCCGCTTGGGTGTCAGCACTTGAGGTGCTCGCGGCCAACGACGTCACGGTTCTCGTCGATGACCGGAACGGCTACACGCCCACACCCGCAGTCTCCCACGCGATCCTGCGTGCCAACCACGGCAAGGTACCGCAGGGTCCCGGGCTGGCCGACGGCATCGTCGTCACCCCGTCCCACAACCCGCCCGGTGACGGCGGAATCAAGTACAACCCACCACACGGCGGACCCGCGGACTCCGGCGCAACGTCAGCGATCGCCAGCGCTGCCAACGCCTACCTAGAGTCCGGCTTGCAGGGCGTGCAACGCGTCCCGTTCACGCGCGCCCGCGGCGCCGCGACAGCCTACGACTTCCTCGGCACCTATGTCGACGACCTGCCGAATGTCGTTGACATTGCTCGCATCCGGGACGCCGGCATCCGCATCGGCGCTGATCCCCTCGGTGGGGCCAGTGTTGACTACTGGGCACAGATCGCCGAGCGCCATCGCCTTGACCTCACCGTCGTGAACCCGCTGGTCGACGCCACCTGGCGATTCATGACCCTGGACTGGGACGGAAAAATCAGGATGGACTGCTCGTCTCCTTCCGCCATGGCATCCCTGATCTCGCGCAAGTCGGCGTACGACATCGCCACCGGCAACGACGCCGACTCCGATCGCCACGGCATCGTCACTCCAGACGCCGGGCTGATGAACCCGAACCACTACCTGGCGGTGGCGATCCAGTACCTCTATGGCGGGGGTCGCCCTGGCTGGGCGCAGGAAGCCGCGATAGGCAAAACATTGGTTTCCTCCTCGATGATCGACAAGGTGGCCACCGCCCTTGGGCGGACGCTGACCGAGGTACCGGTGGGTTTCAAGTGGTTTGTGCCTGGGCTGCTGGACGGCTCCATCGCGTTCGGTGGCGAGGAGTCTGCCGGCGCGTCGTTCCTGCGCTTTGACGGATCAGTCTGGACGACGGACAAGGACGGGATCATCCTCGCGCTCCTGGCATCGGAGATCCTGGCCAGCACAGGCAAGTCCCCCAGCGCGCACTACAGCGACCTCACGGCGCGCTATGGCGACCCGGCCTATGCACGCGTGGACGCGCCGGCGACCCGGGCGCAGAAGGCCAAGCTGGCGGCGCTGACTCCATCAGATGTCACAGCTGACTGCCTTGCAGGAGAGCCGATTACGGCACGCCTGACGGCAGCACCCGGCAACGGTGCCCAGATCGGCGGGCTCAAGGTGACAACCCAGAGCTCATGGTTTGCTGCCCGACCCTCGGGCACCGAGGACGTCTACAAGATTTATGCCGAGTCGTTCAAGGGACCCGAACATCTCGCGCAGGTTCAGGCCGAAGCCCGAGAGGTCGTGGCCGCCGCGCTGCGCGACTGACTCACCCGCGCAGACTGGCCTCAGCCTTGCGGGCAAGCTCGGCCCACTGGGTCTCGTGGGTCGGCGGCACCTGCACCCAGGCCCTCATGGGCCGACCCGCCATCGGCTCGAAGTGATGCGCACCATCCAGCGCCAAGGCCTTGGCGTGCGCGTCTCCCTCGAGCTTGAACACCATGTCGTCACCGTAGAGACCCGCGAACACGCTGCCATCTCGAACCTTGATGGACGGCATTCCGAACATGGACGTCTCGACAATGTCCAGCTCGTTCCTGAGCTCCTCGGCCACCGCGTCGAATCGCACGCGCCCGGCCTCGGTGGGCTGAATCATGTTCGGTGTTTCGGCCATGGCCCAGACTCTAGCGCTGGGACACGCGCTCAGCCCAGAGTGAAAGTCCCGGTCTAGCGACCCGGACTAGAACAACGCACTCATGAGCGCGCGACGGGACTTCTGGACCCGCTCGTCATGGGCGCCGACGACCGCGAACAGCTCGACGAGGTGCTCGCGCACCTGCTCGCGCTCATCCCCCTGCGTGGCGCGAACCAGGTCGACCAGACGCGCGAAAGCATCCTCGACGTGCCCACCGGAGACGTCAAGGTCTGCCACCAGCATCTGCGCGGCGATGTCGCCAGGAGCCGCAGCTGCCGCAGTACGAGCAGCCTGCTGGTCGACACCGGCGGTGCGCTGCATGAGCTTGACTTGGGCCAACCCAACCCCGGCGTCGTCGTCAGCAGGGTTCTGCGCAAGCGCCCGGGTATAGGCATCGGCCGCCGCGTCAAGGTCGTTGCGCTCGATCGCGTCGAACGCCTCCTGATGCAGCGGCGGCAGCTCGGGCTCGACCTCCTCGTCGGTGCCTGCGACAGCAACTCGTCCGGTCACGCCGTGCTCGGTAGCAAGCTTGAGCAGCTCGTCGACGTACACGCGCACCTGCTCGGCCGACTGCGCACCGGCGAACAGCGGGACCGGCTGACCTGCCACAAGCCCGAGTGTCACGGGCACCGACTGAACTTGGAAGGCCTGCAACAGGCCGGGGTTGGCGTCGACGTCGACCGATACGAGCTGGAAGCGTCCTTCATACGAAGCTGTCACCGAGGCCAGCACCTCGACGAAGTCCGCCGAGGCCGGCAGGCGCTGCGACCACAGGACCACCACCGCCGGGACCGTCTGGGTGCCGGTAACGATGGCCTGGAAACCGCCGTCTGTGCCCTCGATCACGAGCCCGTTGCCCGCTACCGCTGCGGTCGGAGGGTTCGGCTGGCTGAGCGTTGACAGGTCCACGGCGCCGCGAAAAGCGGCCGAGCTGATGGGATGCGAAGTCATGGGTTCATTCTCCCTGAAGATGGCTCCGCTCAGGAGCCCGACCCCGCCACGATCTGCTCACGGGCCGCAACCAGCTTGGCTTGCCCCGTGGATTGTGGAACGGTGAAGACGACGAACTCAAGGGTGGTGATGGAGGCTGACTTGGTGATCACCTTCCTACCAGTCAACAAGACAAACGCCTTGTTGGCAGCGGTATTGACGTTCTGGCTCGATTTCACCGCAAAAGAGTCGGTGCGCTGCAAGACTCCGAAGACCAGCGCGTCGCCACTGGCCACACGCACGGTATACACGGAGTCAGGCACGACCTGGTGGACCTGGGTAAAGGTGGCCTGGGTCGCAACAGCCTCGGCGACCCCTGCCGCCCCGTCCTGCAACTGGCCAGAGAAGGAGTCCGCCGCAAACGGTGGCTTGCTGATGGTTTTGGCCGGGAACGCCATCTGCGCGGCGTAGAGCTTCAGCAAAGTGTCAGGGGCCACCGCCAGCCCGGCGCTTTTCGTCACCAGAGGTCCCGTGCCGTTCGGCACCAGTGGCGAGCCCGACGTGAGCCGGTCAAAGGACTGCACCGTGGCGGGCGGCACCATCTCGGCCGACATGCTGATCCGGTACGGCGTCGCAGCATCCGGGGAGACCAAAAGGTGCAGGACGGGCAGGCCGCCATCTGAGGCCACCGTCTGGGCAACGATGAACCTCGGAAAGCCGAAACCGCGAGAGACGGCCAAAAGCTTGGGATGGGGTGCCAGAAGCGGGGATGTGGTGACCGCCGACTGGACACTGGCCAGTTTGACCCGACCATCCACCCCGCGCAGACCCTGACCGGTATATGCCGTCCTCAGCTGTTCCTGGGAGGCTGCGCCAGTCGTCGTCTCCCCCAGGTAGGCGGCCGTGAAGACCCTGGCGAGGATGCTCTTGGCTTGCTCGACGCTCAGCGGAGCCGAAGTTGTCTTGGCTGCCGGCGCCTCGTGGATGCCCAGCAGGGCATGCGTGGCCCCCCATCTCGGCACGGAGGTGATCACGAGGACAAAGGCGACACAGACCACGGAAACAATGACGACACGAGCAACCCGGATCAGGTCATCGCGGCGAAGTCTCATCCCCGCCGCAACCTTGGTGGGCAGGTCCGCCCGGATCAGGCTGTTGCGGCTAAGTCGCAACTTGTTCGCGCTAAGTCTCCACGCTTGCGTGGCCTTGGCGATCAAGTCCTGGCGGGTCATGTCGTCGCCTCGGAGGTCTCGGTCTCGGTCTCGGTCCTTGTCTTTGTCTTGGCGTGATGGCGTTGGACTGCAAGAAGACGGCCCTGCCACAAGTCGTTGACCGCGAACGTGGCCAGGACTGCCCCGATCGTTGCCAGCGCCAGAGCTTCGAAGAACCAGGCACGATCGTTCCAGGTGAGCGTCACCGTGGCATCCGTCAAGGCGGTGGTATCACCAGAGGTGACCACCAGCGTCTCGGGTCCCATGCCCTGGTCGACCACAAGTGCGGCCGAACCCGCCCCCTTGGCGGTGAGCCGCCAGATATCGGCCTTCCTGATATCCGTCAACGCGCCCGTCCCTGAGGCGTGAAGGTCCAAATGCCCCTGCGGATAGTGCACGCCGCTTACCGTCGAGACGGCCGAGCCGGCCAGGATCGAGCGGGCATCAGGGCTCGGTGCCACAGCCAGGAACAACGCACCGCCATCGCGACGGGTCGCCGTGACGCGCACTGGAACATCCAGGGCATTAAGCACCTCGGGCGTGACGGCGATGGAGCCCGGAGCCTTCGAGGTGGCGCTGAACTGCGCCTCACCGGAGGGACCGAGCACGACGACCATCCAGGCTCCGACGACCACCAGGACGATACCCAAGGCAGCCACGACAGCACCCAGTGCCCGTCGGGTTGATGCTCGCACAGTCTGTCCTCACGTTGATGAGTAGTCATCACGAAGGCCTGTCTGCCTACGAGTCGTTCAGACCCACCATGACACACATCGACGGCTCAGGAGTGAAAACGATAATCAGGACAACCACCGCCAGGCCGGTTCAGAACCGCGCCGGCTCCCGGTAGATGCCCCAGACGTCGCGCAACGCGTTGCAGATCTCGCCCAGCGTGGCCTCCGCCCGAACCGCGTCAAGCATGGCGGGAACCATGTTCTCCGACGTCCCCGAGACCTCGACCAGGTGGGCGACGGCAGCGGCGACGGTGGCCTCGTCACGGGCGGCCCTGCGGGCGGTCAACGTCGTCACCTGCTCCAGCTCCACCTCGTGGCTGACTCGCAGGATCTCCAGCTCATGGCTGACTGACTCGGTATGGCAGTTGACACCGACCACCTTCTTCTCGCCCTTCTCGAGAGCGATCTGGTAGGTGAATGCGGCGTCCGCGATCTCGGACATGAACCAGCCGTCCTCGATGCCTCGCAGGATGCCCGATGTCATCGGACCAACATCGTGGGCAACCTTGCCGTCCGGACTCAATGAGCGGCCCAGCTCCCCCATGGCCCGGATGGTGTCGAAGATTGCCTCCGCATCGGCCTCGATCCGGTCGGTGAGGGCCTCGACATACCAGGAGCCACCGAGGGGGTCAGCGACGTTGACGACGCCGGTCTCCTCCATGATCACCTGCTGGGTGCGCAGTGCCACCTCCGCCGACTGCTCGGTCGGCAGGGCCAAGGTCTCGTCAAGGGCGTTGGTGTGCAACGAGTTAGTCCCGCCCAGGACCGCGGCCATCGCCTGCACGGCGGTCCGCACGACGTTGTTGAGTGGCTGCTGGGCCGTCAGCGAGACACCGGCAGTCTGGGTGTGGAAGCGCAGCCACTGCGCCTTGTCGGTCTTGGCGCCATAGGTGTCACGCATCCATCGCGCCCAGATCCTGCGGGCTGCACGGAACTTGGCAATCTCCTCGAAGAAGTCGAGGTGGCTGTCGAAGAAGAATGACAGCCCGGGGGCAAAGACGTCGACGTCCATGCCCCGGGAAAGCCCCAGTTCTACATAGCCGAACCCGTCGGCGAGGGTGAACGCAAGCTCCTGGGCGGCCGTGGCTCCCGCCTCGCGGATGTGGTATCCGGAGACAGACAGGGGCTTGTACGCCGGGATGTTGGCGGAGCAGTACTCCATCAGGTCCCCGATGAGACGCAGATGGGGCTCCGGCTTGAACAGCCACTCCTTCTGGGCGATGTACTCCTTGAAGATGTCCGTCTGCAATGTACCGTTCAGGACCCCCGGATCGATTCCCTGTCGCTCTGCCGCGACGATGTACATGCAGAAGACGGGGACAGCCGGGCCGCTGATCGTCATCGACGTGCTGACCTGGTCCAGAGGTATGTCCTTGAACAGGATCTCCATGTCGGCGGCCGAGTCGATGGCCACTCCACAGTGACCAACCTCACCAAGGCTCAGGGGCTCGTCGGAGTCACGGCCCATCAGGGTCGGCATGTCGAAGGCGACGCTGAGGCCGCCGCCGCCGCGGTTCAGGATCATCTTGTAACGCTCGTTGGTCTGCTCGGCGTTACCAAAGCCGGCGAACTGCCGGATCGTCCACGGTCGTCCGCGATGTCCGGTGGCGTGCAGCCCCCGGGTGAAGGGGAACTCCCCCGGCCAGCCGATCCGCTCAAAGCCCGGGATCGCCGCCGCCACCTCTTCGTCCGAGCCCAAAGGCCCATAGACAGGGTCGACCTGAACACCGGACAAGGTGGTGAAGTCCGCATCACGGACCAGGCCCTTGGCCAGTGCCGCGTCATACCTCTGCTGCCAACGGTCCCGCCCGGACATCGTAACTCCGGTGGACTGGGTGCTCTCGGTCGTCATGGAGACATTTAATAGGACGTCCTAGTAATTGTCACCCGCAATGCTCACACCAAGTTCCTGGCCTGCCCCGTTACCCGGAGAAGTCGCCGGCTGCGACACGCACTTTTCGCAGCAGAACGAAGAGCTGTTCGTGCTCATCAGGGGTCAGGGCGCTCAAGCTGAACCCGGCAGCCACGATGTCCCTGGTGGCGGCTTCCATGACCTCGGCGCCCAGGGGCGTGATCGTCGCGAGCATTCCGCGACCATCAGCCGGATTGGGAGTCCGCTGCACCAGTCCCTGACCGACCAGCCTGTGAATGATGTTGGTGACGCTGGTCGGGTGGACCATCAGCCGCTGTCCGATCTTGTTCATCGGTAGGCATCCCTGCCGGCTGAACACCAGGAGAACCAGGGCTTCGTACCGCGCAAAAGTCAGCCCGTGTCGACCAAGGGTTGCGTCAAAGTCACCCAGGAGCAACTGCTGCACGCGCATGATCGAGGTCGCCGAGGCCATCGCAGCCGGATGTGATCTGGGACCCCAGCGAGAGCGCCAGAGGTCGGCGGCGCGAGCGATCGGGTCGAATGGGAGTGCAACGGGCTTGGCCACGACGACACGCTAGCGCTCGGCCGAGCCCCGGACCATGCGGATCTTCCGCCCACCTGTGACCTCGTCCACCGCGCTGGCGCCCTCGATCGTGAAACCGTGTCGTCGGTAGAAGCTCTGAGCGCGCGTGTTCTCCGCCAGGACCCACACAGCGGCGTCGCCGTCGCCAGCGCCGGCGACGGCCCCGATCAGGTCGTCAGCCACTCCGCTGCCCTGCTGCGGCGCCGTGACATGGATCGAGTAGAGCTCCCAGGGCGTGCGCGCGTCGTCATCACGGGTGGCCCCGGCCGTGGCCAGGCCGATGATCGTGCCGCCCCCGTCGACGGCCGCGGCCACCCTGGACCCGGGTTCGTCAACCTCGAGCCGCATCCGCCATCGCCGCGCCGAAGGCTCAGGAAGAGCGCTGAGCGTCAAGGGCCTTCTCCAGTCGCTCGACCTTGGCGGTGAGCTCCCCCTCGAATCCGGGGCGGATATCCGCCTTGAGAACCAGGCTGACTCTCGGGCCAAACGCGCCCACGGCCTCGCAGGCTCGGCGCACGACATCCATGCACTCTTCCCAGCTGCCTTCAACCGTGGTGAACATCGAGTCGGTGTGGTTGGGCAGGCCGCTGTCGCGCACGATCCGCACTGCCGCGGCCACGGCCTGGCTGACCGATCCCCTGGACTCGGACTCGGACTCGGAGGTGGACGGGGCGACGGAGAAGGCGATCAACATTTCTCGATGGTAGGCCTTAGGCTCATACGCGTGCCTTGGCGTCCACTGAAGAGCTTCGACTGGAACTCGCGTTCGTGCGGGTTGCACGGCCATGCCACCTATGCCCCGAACGAGCCGGCCCTTGCTGGCAGGTTGCAGGCGAGCACACCGTCGGGGCACGCCTGGCGCTGCCTTAGGTGTGGCACATACGTACTGGGCCCGCCACAAGGTTCGGGACCCGCCGGTGCCGCGCCGATCGTGCTGCGAGGCAAGGCCCTGCGGGACACCTTCGTCTTGCGGTTCCTGGCGGTCGACCGCTTCGTCCGCGGCTTTCTGCTGGTGGCGCTGGCCTACGGGATATGGCGCTTCGACGGATCCCGTACCGCGCTGAGGCAGGTCTTGAACTCCTACCTGCCGGCGTTCGAACCGCTGGCCTACAAGTTCGGCGTCGACCTCGAGGACACCAGCGCGGTCCGCCTGGTGCAGCAAGCCTTTGTGGCCAGGCACTCCACCCTGCTGCTTGTGGCTCTCGGCGTCCTGACCTATGGCATCATCGAGCTGATCGAGGGCTACGGCCTGTGGTTCAAGAAGCGCTGGGGCGAGTATGTCGCCGTCGTGGTCACATCGCTGTTCGTCCCGCTGGAGATCTACGAGATCATGGTCCTGGTCAGCTGGCTGCGGGTCAGCGCCCTGATCATCAACCTGTTCGCCGTCGCCTACATCCTGTGGACCAAGCGGCTCTTCGGGTTCCGGGGCGGTCGCGCCGCATTCGAGGCCGAGCGCCGAAACGACTCACTGCTCGAGCTTGAGCACGCCGCCATTGAGGTTGATCAGGATCCGGTGACCGACAGCTACGCCGGTTCGCGCGACATTGTGCAGTCGCAGCCACTCAGGTAACAGCGGCAAGGATCTTGTCGGCAGCCGCATACGGGTCACTGGTCCCGTCCACGACCTGCCCGGCGAGCTGGTCGACGCCCTGCCCGTGACGCAGGTCACCTATCCGCGCGCGCAGCGCCCGTATCGCGATCGCCTCGATCTCGTCGCCGGCTCGACGCACGCGACGCCCCCGCAGCTCCCCTGAGCCCTCCATCCAGGCGAGGTGATCATCGATGGCGGCCATCACCTCGTCGATACCCTCTCCCCGGGCTGCCACGGTCTTGAGCACCGGGGGACGCCAGAGGTCCGGTTCGCTGCGGTCCCCGAGGCTGATCATGTGCCGCAGGTCGCGGACCGTCGCGTCGGCACCCTCGCGATCTGCCTTGTTCACGACGAAGATGTCACCGATCTCCAGGATTCCGGCCTT
>CABDZK010000336.1_pt1 | contig 37101 bp, 36 predicted proteins | sample 3132141 | NCBI WGS metagenome assembly CABDZK01 (sample SAMEA5534340, study PRJEB31848) | metagenome | biome: tundra; feature: field; material: soil | place: USA | collected 2013-05 | depth 0.45 m | reverse complement strand
ACCCAGAACGTCCGGCGGGCGGCGACGTGCAGGTCGTACAGCGGACTGGGGGCCCGCTGTTGTCGAAGGACGAACGCGACAAGCCCTGCCACCGTGATCACGGCGAGGCTGATAACGAGGGTGGAGGAGTTCGGCACGACCGCGAAGTTGATGCACAGGATCAGGGCTCCCACCGCTACCACCGATAGGATGCCGCCGAAGTTGTCGACCGGCTCCGTCGTCTCGTTCATGTGGGCAGGGACCAGGATCCACGCCAGGACGAACGCGGCAGCCGCGACCGGTGTGGTGATCAGGAACACTGACCCCCACCAGAAGTGATGCAGCAGTATTCCCGACATCAGGGGTGCCAGCGCGGCCATGGCGGCGCCGGTTGCCGACCACATTGCGATAGCCCTCGTCCGCGCCGGCCCGGTCCATAACGCAGCGATCAGTGCCAGGGTGGTGGGGTAGCACAGTCCGCCGGTCACCCCGCCGAGGATCCGTGCCGCGACCAGAACCCCGGGGTTCGGGGCGTAAGCGGCGAGCACGCTGAGGGGGATGGAGCACGCCGACCCCACCGACAACATCAGTTTGCGGCCGTATCGGTCCCCAACCGCGCCCAGGTAGAGCACCGAGGCGGCGAGACCGAGGCTGTAACCGACAGCGATCAGGTTCAACACCGTCTGAGACGCGTCGAAGGCCGTTCTGATGGTTGGCAGCGCGACGTTCGCCACCGCCAGGTTCAGGTTCGCGACAGACGCAGCCAGCACCAACGATAGGAGCACAAGACGGGCCTGCGCGGGCCCACTGCCCGCTTCCGCCGCACCGTTGCCAGTGCCAGTCCCAGCAGACATCAACACCCCGAACGGATCCGCCAACGTGGTCGTCAAGCACTCAGACAACTCTGATTCCGGCGGGTCGCGCCTCATCCCCAGGAAGGGAGATCCTGCGTTGTGCAGGGTGTCGCGTCGACCGGGGTCGCAGGGGCAGGGCCCGCTCTGAGGGGCTCACCTCACCCACCGCGGATGACGTGGGGTATGCCAGAGCGCGGATATGTTCCGGATCACGACATTGTTCCGCACGAGAGACGAGGAATTATGACTGACAATCAAGTCCAGGTGTTCGTCGCCGCGTTCGACAATGAGACGGAAGCCGGCGTGGCGCTCAAGGACTTCCGGGCGATGAACCGTGAAGGTTCGATCGACCTGATCGACGCCGTCGTTCTGGTGCACGGCACCGATGACAAGGTCCGTTTCGAGGAGACGGCAGACCCGAGCGGGAAGAAGTGGGCCAAACGTGGCGCGATCGCCGGTGGCCTCGTCGGACTGATCTTCCCGCCGAGCATCATTGTCGGTGCCGCTGTCGGCGCCGCAGGTGGCGGGGTCTGGGGCAAGATCCGTGACAAGGGATTCAAGGACGAGGATCTCAAGGCGATCGGCGAGAGTCTCGACCCTGGCACGTCGGCGATCATCGCGATCGCTGAGGACCGGGTGATCGAGCGCCTGCAGACCGGCCTTGAGGGCTACAACAAGATCGCCCGCCACGCCCTGAGCGCCGAGGCGGCCGCGACGATCGTGGCCGAGGTCGAAGCCGAACCCGAAGCTGCACCGAAACCGAAACCACCGCCCGGTGCTTCGCGACCGGCCGGCTAGCTGAATTGGCGGACTAGCCGGCACGGTCGAAGGTCACGCTGTCAGGTCTCGGCGACGCCATCCGAGGTAGCCAAGAGCCGCGAGTACCGCAGCGGTCACGGTCAGGGCCACCAGCGCGCCGACTCCGCTGGAGCCGACAGGCAGCAGCGGGGAGTGCTGGAACGGGGAGAGGTCCATCAGCCACTGTGGCGCGTTCCACAGCACCCCGAACTCGCCGAGCGCGACGAACACAGCCAAAAGGCCCCAGAGCCACCCGGTGAGCCGGGGGGCCCAGCCGAACACGGTCAGCACCGCGCTGGTGATGACCCATGCGGCGGGAACTTGGGCCAGGGACGCCACGGTGACCCGGCCGATCTGACTGCTGTCCTGCAGGGAAATGGCCGCGCCGATGCCGGTCGACACGCCCCCGAGCAACATCAGCAGAGCTACCCCGGCCAGGGCAGCGCCAAAGTGGCTCGTGGCCCAGCGAGTGCGGGTCGTCGCGGTGCCCAGGAGGGCTTCGGTGTGCCCCTCCGTCTCCTCGCTGCGAAGGTGGTTGGCCGCGGACAGGCCATAGGCGGCGGCGATGATCCCCATGATGGCGATCTCGGCGGCCAGGAAAGCGTCGGTCAGGGCCTGGGCACCACCGAGCTTCTTGAACAGGTCCTGTGCGTTAGGCGAGGTCAGGAATTGGCTGACGTTGTTCTCGAGCGACCCGATCACGAAGCCGAAGACGACGAACGCGACCGCCCAGGTAGCTAGCGCCCGGTCCTGTAGCCGCACGGCCAGGTCCCAGACCCCGCTCAAGGCGCCGTGGGCCGGGCCGGGACGCTCTTGGCGAAGTCCGGCACCGAGGTCACGGCGGGCACGCAGCACGAAGGCAGCCGGAACCACAAAGGCACACAGCGCCAGCGGCAGAAGCAGCACCCACCACTGGTCCCCGGCGTACGCCCGGATTTGCTGATTCCAGCCGATCGGTGACAGCCAGGACAACGCGGAAGGCCCCGGCTGGGCCAGGTCGCCGACCGCGCGCAGCACGTAGGTGATCGCGATGACGATGATTCCCAGCCCGGTGGCGGCACGGGCGCTGGTGGTCAGCTGGGCGGTCACCCCCGCGACGGCGCTGAACGCCATTCCGGTGGTGGCCCAGCCGAGCCCGAAGGCGAGTGAACCGGCTGCTGGTAGCCCGGTTGCGGCCAAGGACGCTGCGGTAAGCAACCCGAGGACGATGCTGGCACCGAAGCTGATCACCAGAGCTGCCGCCAGCGACGCGTTGCGCCCCAGCCGTCCGCCGCTGAGCAGCTCGAGCCGCCCGCTCTCCTCGTCGGCGCGGGTGTGCCGGATCATCACGAAGACCATGAGGGCCGCCAGGCAGGCAGTCATGAACGCGGTGTACTTGATCAGGGACAGGGCGCCCAGCGATGTGGGGTCATAGACGCGCCCGAACAGGGCCACCATAGAGGCGGTGGCATTGATGGTGCGGGCCGCTTCGATGCGACTGTCCATGTCGGGGAACAGGCCGGCTCCGGCCGATGCGCTGGAACCGGCCATGACGGCAAACCCCAGGATCCACAGTGACAGCAGCCAGCGATCCCGGCGCACTCCCAGCCGGATCAGGGCGCCGGTTCCGGCCAGCGTCTCACGCATGGTCGGACCGCGCTCGCCTCGAGGTGGCCGCGCCAGCGGGTGCCTCACCTGAATTGGCGCCATAGTGCCGCAGGAACAGTTCTTCCAAGGTCGGGGGCTGGCTGGTCAGGGTGTGTAGGCCGGCGGCGGTCAGCGCCTGCATCAGCGGGGCCAGCCCGGACGGTTCGACCTGGGCGCTGACCCGGTGGCCTGCTATGACCACGTCATGGACCCCGGGCAGGAGCTCCAGGTGCTGCGGCACGGTGGTGACGTCGGCGGTCACCGAGGTCCTGGTGAGGTGCCGTAGCTGCTCGAGCGGGCCGCTCTCCACCACCTTGCCGGCGCGGATGATGCTGACGCGGTCGGACAGTGCCTCGGCCTCGCTGAGGATGTGGCTGCTCAGGAGCACGGTGTGCCCCTGGTTGCGCAGCTCACGGACGTAGCCGCGGAAGGTGTCCTCCATCAGCGGGTCGAGTCCGCTGGTCGGCTCGTCCAGCAGGAACACCTCTGCGTCGGTGGAAAGGGCTGCGATGAGGGCAACCTTCTGCCGGTTCCCCTTGGAATAGGCACGGGCCTTTTTGGTCGGGTCCAAATCGAACTTGTTCAGCAGATCGTCCCGCCGGGCCTGGTCCTGCCCTCCCTGCAACCGGCCGAGCAGGTCAATCACCTCACCGCCGGTCAGGTTTGGCCACAGCGCCACATCACCGGGGACATAGGCCAACCTTCGGTGCAGCGTCGCCACGTTGCCCCAAGGATCCATCCCCAGCACCCGCGAGGAACCGCCGTCGGAGCGCAACATGCCCAACAGCAGCCGCAACGTCGTGGTCTTGCCCGCCCCGTTCGGGCCAAGGAAGCCATGGACCTCTCCCTCAGCCACCGTGAGATCCAGCCCATCCAGGGCGGTCACTGTCCCGAAACGCTTTACTACCCCGGACATCTCCACGACATTCGTCATGCCGAACACGCTACAGTTGATTCAACATGTTGTGAAGCAACTGACTCAGGTGAAGGTGATCACATTGACTCGGCAGGAGCGTGGCTCGGCGGCTCCCCAACGTACTCAGCCGCGCGACGAGCAGGCTGTGGCGCGATTCGTGGAGCAGTCTGCAGCGACCTTGGCCGACATGGGCTTCGCCCGGATGCCGGCCAGGGTCCTGATGCTGTTGATGGCCACAGAGGAACCGGGCCTGACCGCGGCCGACTTGGCTGCCGGACTGCAGGTCAGCCCGGCGGCCGTTTCTAACGCGGTGCGGTACCTGATGCACGTGGGTCTGGCTGAGCGAGAGGCTGTGCCGGGCGCTCGCCGCGACAGATACCGTCTGCCCAACGACACGTGGTACGCGGCCAGCGGGGCCAAACAACCGGCGTATCGCAAGCTTGCCGACGCGGCCGCTGAAGGTATCAAGGCCACCGGCGGACCCGATACGCCAGCCGGGGGCCGCCTGCGCGACATGGAGAGCTTCTTCGACTACCTCGACACCGAGATCCCCGGCGTCGTCGAACGCTGGCACCAACTGCGCGATCGCGCTGCGCGTGGCGACAGGTGAACCCGGCAGCGAGCGAGCCTTCTCGGACAGACCCGCGTTCTGCGTAGACGCCACGAAACGTGCGAACTACCGGATCTCGAGCGGGCTACACCGGGGGGGTTGCCCCTCGAATAGGGCCCGGCCCTTTCAACGTGGGCCATCGCCATGCCGCACGCAGGATGTCGAACACCTTCAGGTGTCGAAAGCGGCGACGGGATGGCTGCGCCGAAGTGAACGTCCTGGGGGACGTCGCACCCGCAGCCGGTCAGCGCGATCAGGATGTGTTGGGTCTCGACCCCTCGGTCACCAGTGTCAGGCCTCGGTTGTGGCCCAGGGAAGTGACGCGCTGCACGATCAGGGAATGGTTGCGGGCCTGGGTTGTCGTCATGACCAGCGAGTCCGCGCAGACCTCGATCCTGTAACGAGCATTGGAGTAGTGGGTTCCGCCATGGCCACTACACCAGGTCGGCGAGGGGAACCGACGGGTCTGCCAGGCGGCCGGCGTCGACGGTGACGCCGCCGTGGATGAGCGCCTTGATGTCGTCACCCTGGTCCCAGACGTTGGCGTTCATGCCAGCCAGCACGCGCCCGTCCTTCAGCCAGAAGGCCAGGAACTCTCGTCCGGCCCGGTCGCCGCGCAGCACGACGCGGTCCCATTCGGTTGCGTAGCCGTTGTACTCCATGCCCAGGTCGTACTGGTCGGAATAGAAGTAAGGGACCTTGGCGTATGCGGTGTTCTGGCCGAGCATGTTGCGTGCCGCGACAGGGCCCTGGTTGAGTGCGTTGGCCCAGTGCTCCACCCGAACCCGTTTGTTGTATCTGTTGTTCCAGGTCGCAGCTACGTCGCCGGCTGCGAAGACATCGGCCGCGCTGGTGCGCAGGAACTCGTCGACGGCGATGCCGTTGTCAACGCTCAGCCCGGCGTCTCGGGCCAGCTCATCACGGGGGGCGGCACCAATACCGACGACCACGAGGTCGCCCTCGATGACCGAGCCGTTTGTGGTGCGCACGCCCTGGGCGGCTCCCTTGCCGACGATCGCCTCGATCTTCGTGGACAGGCGTAGGTCGACCCCGTGCTCGGTGTGCAGGTCTTGGTAAACGCTGCCGACCTCTTGTCCGAGGACACGCTCAAGCGGGATCGAATCAGGGGCGATGATCGTGACCTCGGCGCCCATCTGGCGCGCGCAGGCGGAAACCTCGGATCCGATCCAGCCGGCGCCGATGACCACAACCCGGCTGGCCGCCGTGATGGCTGTGCGCAACGCGTCGGCGTCGCCCATCTGGCGCAGGTACCGCACCCCTGGCAGGTCTGCACCTGGTAGCCGAAGCGGCCGCGGGGTGGCGCCCGTGGCCAGCAGGAGCCGGCTGTACGGGATACGGCGGCCGCCAGAAAGCGTAATCTCGTGTGCGCCGGGGTCGAGGGACTCGACGCGCGTGCCGGTGATCAGCTCGATGTCACTGTCGGCGTAGAAGCCCTCTTCGTGGACGTAGAGCTTGTCGGCAGATTTGTCGCCGCGCAGGTAGTCCTTGGACAGCAGGGGGCGTTCGTAGGGGCGCTCAGTCTCCTCGCCGATCAGCACCACCCCTCCGGTGAAACCCTCTGAGCGCAGAGTCTCGGCGGCCTTGGCTCCGGCCAGGCTCGCGCCGACGATGACGAATGTTTGCTCTGAGGTCATGTTGCACTTCCTGGGTCTTGGTTGTGTCCGGCCTTCCCGATCAACCTAAGATAGACAAACTCATTCGAACTAAGGGTCTGATGAAGCCGCCAAACGCCGTCCAGCCGACCCCCACCGACCCCACATTGCGCTACCCCCTTGGTGGCCGGCGAGCCTGGATGGTGTTGGCAGCCGCCGTCTCCGTCTACATCCTGGCGGTCTTTCACCGCACCTCGTTGGGTGTGGCTGGCCTCATCGCTGCCGAGCGCTTCCACATCAGCTCAGCCCAGCTCGCGACCTTCACCATGGTGCAGCTGTTCGTCTACGCGGCCATGCAGATCCCGGTCGGCGTCCTGCTTGACCGGGTCGGCGCGAAGAAGCTGCTCGTTACCGGGGTGGTGCTGATGACCGGCGGCCAGTTCGCCTTCGCCTTCGCCAGCACGTTCGGCGCAGGGGTCGCGGCCCGGGTCTTTGTCGGCATGGGCGATGCGATGGTCTTCATCAGCCTCATCCAGCTGGTCGCCCTCTGGTTCCCGCCCGCCCGCACCGCCATGGTCACCCAGATGACCGGTGTCGTGGGACAGCTCGGCGCGGTGGCCGCTACGGCGCCGCTGTCGGCAGCTTTGCGCAGTGTGGGATGGACGAGGTCATTCGCCACGGCGGCCAGTGTCGGAGTTCTCCTGGGCGTCGTGCTGATCGTCGTCGTACGGGACTCGCCCTACCAGGACCGCCATCGCGATGAGCTGAAGATGCGGGCGGTCGGCCGGGCACTGAAACTGGCCTGGGCCGAGCCGGGAACCCGCCTCGGTCTCTGGTCGCACTTCACTGTGCAGTTCGGCGCTACTGTCTTCGCGCTCTTGTGGGGGTTCCCCTTCCTCGTCTCGGGGCAGGGACTGACCGCGGGTGCGGCCAGCGGCCTGCTTATCGTGATGACTGTCACCGCCGTGGTGACCAGCCCCCTGGTCGGTGCCTTCGTCACGCGCTGGCCCTACTCCCGCTCCACCCTGGTCCTGTGGATTGTCGGCGCGATCATGGCGATCTGGGCGGTCGTGCTCCTCTGGCCGGGGCGGGCGCCGATGTGGCTGCTCGTGGTCCTCGTGGTGGTGCTGGCAGTGGGCGGCCCGGGCTCGATGGTCGGCTTCGACCTGGCCCGGACCTTCAACCCACCGACCCGTCTGGGCAGCGCGAGCGGGATCGTCAACGTCGGTGGTTTCGTGGCGTCCCTAAGCACGGTCGCCTTTATCGGCATCGTGCTCGACCGGGTCGCGCCCGGTGGCCCTTCGACGTATACGGTGGACTCATTCCGGGTGGCCATGTCCGTGCAGTACATCGTGTGGGTGATCGGCCTGGTCCAGATCCTGCGCTTCCGGCGCAAGGCCCGCGCGGCCCAACGTTCTGACCAGCCGGACCTGTCTGCCGAAAACCCGCTCGGCCGTGCCGGTCTCCTGAAAGCCGGGCCCGGTTAGTTCATCACCGCGGCGCGGGTTGGTCGCAGATCGTTCTCCATCCATCGATCGGCGCGCTCCAAGGCCGTGAAGCCGCAGCGCCGATAGACCTCGTGGGCATCGTTGGTGCCGAGAACCACCCGGTGCAGACCCTCGACCCTCAGATCGTCGAGGATGCTCTGCACCAACCAGGTACCCAGCCCACGCCCGCGGTGATGCTCATCGACGAACACGTCACCGAGCCAGGCGAAGGTGGCGCCGTCGGTGACAACACGGGCGAAGGTCGCCTGCTGTTGCCCAGCGTGTACGCAGCACGGGCGTGATCCGGCGATTGAACGCTCGACCACCGCACGTTCGCGCCCCCTGGCCCAGTAGGACTGCTCCGACAGCCAGGCGTGAACCCGATCGACATCGACGCGACCCGGGTCGGAGGTCAACACGTAGCCTTCCCGACGGCGCCCCGTTCCGTCGGTGCTGGGCTTCAATGGCCCGGACCGCTCCAGCGAGCCGTGGTCATGCCGATCGCCGCGGCCCGCTCGATGGCCTCCTGGATGACCTTCTCGGCCTCGACACGGCCACCCCAGTGGGCGCCTTCCACCGACTTGCCCGGCTCGAGGTCCTTGTACGTCTCGAAGAAATGCTGGATCTCCAGCCGGTCGAACGCGCTGACGTCCTCAAGTTCCTTGATGTGGGCAACCCGGGGATCACGCGCAGGCACCATCAGGATCTTGTCGTCCCCGCCGGCCTCATCGGTCATGTGGAACAGCCCGATGGCGCGTGCGCCGACCAGGCATCCGGGGAACGTGGGCTCCTCGAGCAGGACCAACGCGTCCAGAGGGTCCCCGTCCTCGCCGAGTGTGTTCTCGACGTAGCCATAGTCGGCCGGGTACCGCGTCGAGGTGAACAGCAGCCGGTCGAGCCTGATACGGCCCGTGGCGTGGTCCACCTCGTACTTGTTTCGGTGACCCTTGGGAATCTCGATCGTGATGTCGTACTCCACAGCGGTGCCCTTCGATCGCGATTGACTGAAACTCGTCCGTCAGTCTCCCGTATACCGGCGCATTCGGGAAACAGGTGGGTTGAGCGCTGGGACGCTGCCGAGGAAGATATGGGCATGACGTCAACGGAAACGGCCTCGCAGGCATTGAACACGACCGGGGCCAGCGGCCTTGTTGACTGGGGTTTCGCCAAGGCCACTGGACGGCTTCTGGTCCAGGCTGGTCCCAGGGTCCTGCCCGGCCAGGCCGCCGCGGTCGTCGCCTCGCTCCGTTCGGCAGCTGAACGATCCCGCGGCCCGGTCGCGGAGACAGCCCGGATGCACTCACCCGAGGGCAGCGGTCCTGTTCTGATCGTGGACCGTCCAGGTTGGGTCGACGCCAACGTCGACTCCCTGGAGTCCATGCTCGAGCCGGTCATCAAGGCCATGCTTGCCAAGCGCAAGACCCCGGCCCCTGCTTCGCCCCTGATGCAGGGCGTCGGCGGTAAGGTCACCGGCGCCGAGGTCGGCGCGCTCACCGCATTCCTTGCCAGCCGGATCCTGGGCCAGTACGACCTCGCCCCTGACGGCACCCCCCGCTTGCTGCTGGTGGCGCCCAACGTGCTGCACACCGAGTCCGAGCTCGGTGTCGATGCGGCGGACTTCCGGCTCTGGGTCTGTTTGCACGAGGAGACTCACCGGGTGCAATTCACGGCCGTGCCGTGGCTGCGCGGGCATGTCATCGACACAGCCCGTCAGCTTTCCCTCGGCCTCGCACCCGACCCCGAGCAACTCGGCGAACAGATCCGGCGGATGGCCCAGAACCTGCCTGACGCCCTCAGGAGCGGAGGCAACGGCCTGGCCGACATCTTCGCCACCGCTGAGCAGCGCGCCGAGATCGCCAAGGTCACTGCGATCATGTCGCTGTTGGAGGGACACGCCGACGTGGTGATGGACGACGTCGGGCCGGCAATCGTGCCCAGCGTCGAGTACATCCGGGCCAAGTTCCAGCAACGACGTCACGACGTCACCGGCCTCGACAAGATTCTGCGCAGGTTGCTGGGGCTCGAGGCCAAGATGCGTCAGTATCACGATGGGGCCGTGTTCGTGCGTGCCGTCACCGCCAAGATTGGCACCGACGGCTTCAATGCCGTCTGGACCTCGCCGCAGACGCTGCCGCTGCCTGACGAGATTCAGAACCCGTCGGCGTGGGTCCAGCGCGTGCACGGCTGACGGCAGCGAGCCATGACCGGACCCCATCCAGCCATCGCGGCCACCCGGGCCGCCGTGCGAAAAGCTCTTAGGCAGATAGAAGAGATCAATCCGGGCGGACTGGTGCTCGTGGGGTGCAGTGGTGGCGCGGACTCACTGGCGCTGGCGGCAGCTGTTGCCTTCGAGGCCCCCCGCGCCGACCTGTCGGCGGGGGCCGTGATCGTGGACCACGGCCTGCAGGAAGAATCCTCGGCAGTTGCCGAACGGGCCGCCGACCAGTGTCGGAGCCTGGGGCTGGATCCGGTTGAGGTCGTCATGGTTCAGGTGGGGTCGTCAGGTTCCGGCTCCGGCTCTGGATCCGGCCCTGAGGCACGGGCCAGGGATGCGCGATACGCCGCCTTTGAAGAAGTTGTCGAACGATTTGATGCGGTGGCTGTCCTGCTAGGTCACTCTCGCGACGATCAGGCCGAGCAGGTCCTGCTTGGCTTGGCGCGAGGCTCTGGGGCCCGATCCTTGTCCGGGATGCCGGCCTGGCGTGGACCGTATGTCCGACCCCTTCTGGGTGTGGCCAGGGCCACTACGGTGGCGGCCTGCAAAGCTGCCGGCCTCACCGCGTGGGTGGATCCGCAGAACAGCGACCTGGCATACGGTCGGGTTCGCGCACGCGGGCTGCTGCCGGTTCTGGAGACCGAGCTCGGCCCCGGAACCGTTGCGGCGCTGGCACGTTCGGCCGATCTGCTCCGGCAGGACGCCGATGCGCTCGATGGTCTTGCAGCCCAGGCCCGCGCCGAGCTCGGGCAGGGGCAGATCGAGGCGGCGGTGCTGCTGAGGCTGCCGAAAGCCATTCGCACCCGCGTCTGGCGCCTGCTCGCACTGGAAGCCGGGTGTTCGCCCGGTGCGTTGATCTCCACCCACATCGACTCGCTCGACACCCTTGTCACCGGCTGGCGGGGGCAGGGCCCGATCGACCTGCCGGGCCACGTGCAGGGCAGTCGCAGCGATGGGCGAGTGCTTGTCGCAGCGGTTCGTCAGGTTGAATAGGGCACCCAACCAGATATTCAAGGAGTTGTTGTGGACGCTGCCGACATGGGAGCCGATCTCGAGCGCGTGCTCGTCACCGAGGAGGAGATCCAGCTCCGGCTTGCTCAGCTGGCCACCGACATCTGGCAGGACTACGAGGGCAAGGACTTGTTGCTGGTGGGCGTTCTGAAAGGTGCGGTGATGGTGATGTCCGACCTTATGCGGGCTCTGCCCGGCACCGCCCCGATGGACTGGATGGCCATCTCGTCCTATGGGTCCGGCACCAAGAGCTCCGGGGTGGTGCGGATCCTGAAGGACCTCGACACGGACATTACCGGCAAGCATGTGCTGATCGTCGAGGACATCGTCGACTCAGGCCTGACCCTGAGCTGGATCCGGGCCAACCTCGAGTCCCGCTCAGCCGCATCCGTGGAGATCGTCACACTGCTGCGCAAGCCTGAGGCCGCCAAGGTCAAAGTTGACGTAAAGTACGTGGGCTTTGACATCCCCAATGAGTTCGTCGTCGGCTACGGTCTGGATTATGCCGAGAAGTACCGCAACCTGCGCGACGTCGGCACTCTGGCGCCTCACGTCTACACCTGAGGCTGGAACATCGGCACCGGGTCATGCGTTTGGCACCATGTCGGCCCATGGCTGATGGAGAATGAGGCCACCCCTGTGCGGTGTACGGTCGTTATGTCTGTTAATCGTGTTCGCTGACGAACGCGGTTGACATCACTGAATGACGAGGCTGGACCGACAGGGCCGAACGAGCAGGAGGGACGGGGCGCCAAGCCCCGCAAGATATACATGGACTACAAGCGCATCATTCGCACCCCGATCATCTGGGTGGTGCTCATCTTCGGCATCGGCCTGTTGTGGCTCTCTCTTGCCAGCTCTGACGGCTTTGTTCGTATCGACACCTCGGCCTCGCAGAAGCTGATCAACTCCGGACAGGTCCAATCGGCCAAGTTCGTCGGTGAAGACCAGATTGACCTCACCCTCAAGCCCGGTCAGACGTACTCCGACGGTGGCAATGTCAAGGGCGCGACCACGGTGATGTCCTACTACGTCGTCTCGCGCGGCCCGAGCCTGGTGAATTCGCTCACCGCTCATCAGCCACCTAAGGGCTACACCGACGAGCCAACCCAGACGAACTGGTTCGTCAGCGTCCTGGCCACGATCCTCCCCCTGATCGTCATCCTCGGCCTGTTCTGGTTCCTGATGAGCCAGATGCAGGGCGGCGGTTCCAAGGTCATGCAGTTCGGCAAGAGCAAAGCCAAGCTGGCCAACAAGGACACTCCCAAGGTCACCTTCGCCGACGTCGCCGGGGTGGATGAGGCCGTCGAGGAGCTGATTGAGATCAAGGAGTTCCTCGCTGAGCCGGCCAAGTTCCTCGCTGTCGGCGCGAAGATCCCCAAGGGTGTCCTGCTCTATGGACCTCCCGGCACCGGCAAGACGCTGCTGGCGCGCGCCGTTGCGGGCGAGGCGGGCGTGCCGTTCTACTCCATCTCCGGTTCGGACTTCGTCGAGATGTTCGTCGGTGTCGGCGCTTCGCGCGTACGGGACCTGTTCGAACAGGCCAAGGCCAACGCTCCAGCGATCGTGTTCGTCGACGAGATCGACGCCGTCGGTCGTCACCGTGGCGCCGGCCTGGGCGGCGGTCACGATGAACGTGAGCAGACGCTCAACCAGCTTCTCGTCGAGATGGACGGCTTCGACGTCAAGACCAACGTCATCCTGATTGCGGCAACCAACCGTCCTGACATCCTCGACCCGGCGCTGCTGCGCCCGGGGCGCTTCGACCGGCAGATCGCCGTCGATGCACCCGACATGATCGGCCGTCACAACATCCTTCAGGTCCATGGCAAAGGCAAGCCATTGGCCACTGGCGTGGACCTCCTTGCGGTGGCCCGTCGTACACCTGGTTTCACCGGCGCCGACCTTGCCAACGTGCTCAACGAGGCGGCGCTGCTCACAGCTCGTGGCAATGCCAAGCTGATCGATGACCTGGCCCTGGACGAGGCCATTGACCGGGTGGTCGCCGGCCCGCAGAAGCGCACCCGGATCATGAGTGCCAGGGAGAAGAAGATCACCGCGTACCACGAAGGTGGACACGCGCTCGTGGCCTCGTCGATGCTCAACACTGATCCGGTCACCAAGATCACGATCTTGCCTCGCGGCCGGTCCTTGGGTTACACCATGGTGATGCCGCTGGACGACAAGTACTCCACGACGCGAAACGAGCTGCTCGACCAGCTGGCCTATGCCCTGGGCGGCCGAGTTGCGGAGGAGATGATCTTCCACGACCCGACCACAGGTGCCGGCAACGACATCGAGAAGGTCACTATGCTGGCGCGGCGGATGGTGACGCAGTTCGGTATGAGTGAGCGCATCGGTGCCATCAAGCTCGGCCAGGATGGCAGTGGTGAGGTTTTCCTCGGTAGGGACATGGGCCATCAGCGTGACTACTCAGAGGCTGTGGCCGGTGTGGTCGACGAGGAGATCCGTCGCCTGATCGAAGCCGCCCATGACGAGGCTTGGCATGCGCTCAATGACAATCGTGAGGTGCTTGACCGCCTGGTGCTCGAGCTGCTCGAGAAGGAAACCCTTGCAAAAACCCAGCTCACCGACATCTTTGCGAACGTGGTCAAGCGCCCGCCCCGGCCGGTGTGGCTATCCAGCGAACGTCGCCATGTCAGCGATGTACCACCGGTGATGACTCCCGCAGAGCATGCGGCCATGTCGTCTGATGGGCCGACCCCGCAGGACACGCTTCCTGACGAGCGCCGCCCGGCAACGGCTGTGCTCGAGCTTCCAGAGGAGAACCCCGCAACAGTTGTTATCGAGCGTCCAAAGGACGGTTATGTTGACCCAACCTCCGATTGACCAGGATCGGATTGAGCGGGCAGTCCGTGAGATCCTGCTGGCGATCGGTGAGGACCCGGACCGCGACGGGCTCTCGCAGACTCCGGCCCGTGTTGCGAGGTCCTATGTCGAGATCTTCGCAGGGATGCGGCAAGAGCCGGCGGAGGTTCTCAAGACCACCTTCGAGATAGGTCACGAAGAGCTCATCCTTGTGCGCGACATCGAGGTCTACAGCACCTGTGAGCACCATCTCGTGCCATTCCACGGTGTCGCCCACCTTGGCTACATACCAAACCACGACGGGCGGGTGACTGGGTTGTCCAAGCTGGCGCGCCTGGTGGATGTCTATTCACGACGCCCTCAGGTCCAGGAGCGGATGACCTCGCAGATTGCCGATGCGATGGTTGAGTACCTCAAGCCCACGGGGGTCCTGGTGGTCGTCGAGTGCGAGCACTTGTGCATGTCCATGCGTGGAGTCCGCAGGCCTGGTTCACGTACCATCACCTCCGCCGTGCGAGGCCAGTTGCGTGATCCTGCCACCCGCGCCGAGGCGATGGGACTGGTGCTGGGCGGTCTCCGGTGAGCGAACGCGCTCCTTCGCGCACGTCCTCTCAGGTCTCCTCTCCCCGGGTCGGGTTCACTAGTCGCCGTTCTTCCCACGCCCCGGCGGTCGTCGGCGCGCTCACCTACGTGGTCGGTTTTGCCGACATCGCCACCGGGATGTCTCTTGGCTGGCGGCACAGGCTGCATCCACTGACCGATCTGTTACCGGGGGTGTTCGCCGCAGCCTCTGCGGTGACTGTCGTCTCCGGCATACTGCTGCTGATGCTGGCCCATGCGCTGCGGCGACGAAAGCGCCGGGCGTGGCGGGCGGCCCTGGTGCTGCTCGCCTTCAGCGTTGTTCTTCATACGATCAAGTTCGAGTTCGTCCCGTTGCTGATGTCGGTGGTGCTGCTGGTCGCCCTGATCGTCTACCGGGAAGAGTTCGGGGCCTTGGGTGACCCGAGGACCCGTTGGCGTGCGGTGCGGGTTTTCGTCATTCTGGCGTCGGTGAGCTTCGTCGTGGGTGTGCTCATGGTGTTCCTGCTGCGCCATCACGTGGTGGGGGGACCACCGAGCCTGGCGAGCATCGTCAACGAGGTTTTCACCGGTTTGCTGGGCTTCAGCGGCTCATTGGCGTTTCGCCCGGACCGCCTCAACGACCTCAACGACTTCGTACTGACCGCCTTGGGCCTGATGACGGCACTGGCGACCATCTATCTGGCTCTACGTGCCCCGGAGCCGCGCCGGGAGCTGACCGATGCTGACGAAGCATCCATGCGCACCCTGCTCGAACGCAGCCCGGACTCGCTCGGCTACTTCAACCTGCGTCGCGACAAGAGCGTGGTCTGGTCCGAGTCCGGAAAGGCTGTGATCGCCTACCGCGTCGTATCAGGGGTGATGCTGGCCAGTGGCGATCCGCTGGGAGACCCTGAAGCGTGGCCTGGTGCAATCAGGAGCTTCCTGGCGGAGGCCGAGCTGCACGCCTGGACGCCCGCGGTGGTCGGTTGTTCGGAGCGTGCCGGCGTCATCTGGTGCCGTGAGACCGGTTTCAGCGCCCTGGAGCTCGGTGACGAGGCCGTTGTGGACGTGGCGGCGTTCTCCCTTGAGGGTCGGCCGATGCGTAACGTCCGGCAGATGGTCAAACGGATCGAACGGGCCGGCTACACCACAGACGTGGTCCGGGCTGGCGACATCTCCGAAGGGGAGCGGCGGCGTGCCCTGGTTGATGCGGATGCCTGGCGGGGCACTGAGACCGAGCGTGGTTTCTCAATGGCCCTGGGCCGGCTGGTCGACCCCGTTGACCCGGACTGCGTCTTCGCCGTAGCACGTCAGGATGGCGTCATGAGAGCGTTCCTGCAGTTCGTTCCCTGGGGTCCTGACGGGATGTCCCTGGATCTCATGCGACGCGACCGAACCGCGGATGCCGGCGTCAACGAGCTGCTCATCGTCGACACATTGAAGCTCTGTCCGGAGCTGGGTGTCAATCGCGTCTCCCTGAACTTCGCGGTCTTCCGGTCCACCCTGGAACGTGGAGAGCGGCTGGGTGCCGGACCGTTCCTGAAAGCTTGGCGCAGGGTGCTGTTGTTTGCCTCGCGATGGTTCCAGATCGAGAGCTTGTACCGGTTCAACGCCAAGTTCCAGCCGACCTGGGCGCCGCGGTTCATCGTCTATCCGGCCACCCGCGACCTGCCTCGGATCGCGGTGGCCGCGCTCGAGGCCGAGGCGTTCCTCACCTGGCCGCATCTGCGGCGGTTCAGCGGGGCGTGACCATGAGCACCCTGGTGATGGGCGTGGTCAACGTCACGCCGGACTCATTCAGCGACGGCGGGATGTGGTTCACCACTGGTGCGGCGGTGGCTCACGGACTTGACCTGCTGGAGCAAGGCGCTGACATCCTGGATGTGGGCGGTGAGTCCACCCGCCCCGGCGCGGACCGACCGATCAGGGAAGAAGAGCTGCACCGCGTCATCCCGGTGATTCGTGAGCTCTCCCGGGCTGGGGCCCGGGTCTCGGTGGACACCATGAGGGCCTCTGTTGCGGCGCAGGCCGTCGAGGCGGGTGCCTCCATCGTCAACGACGTCAGCGGGGGTCTGGCTGACCCCGACATGGCGCGGGTGGTGGCCGCCGCCGGAGTACCGTTCGTGGTTATGCACTGGCGTGGTCACAGCGACAGGATGCAGGACCATGCGTCATACGACGACGTGGTCGTTGACGTATGTAAGGCACTGGGTGAACGTGTTGCAGACCTGTGCGCTCGCGGAGTGAGCCGGGAGCAACTGATCCTGGATCCGGGGTTTGGCTTCGCCAAGCTGGCCCAGCACAACTGGTCGCTGCTTGCCCATCTGGACGCGCTGCAGTCACTCGGGTTTCCGGTGCTCGTCGGAACCTCGCGCAAGACATTTCTGGGCACCGTCGGTGTTTCCTATGGCGAGGCGCCGAGACCTCCTGCCCAAAGAGATGTGGGAACCGCCGCGACCACGGTCATCGCCGGACTCGCGGGGGTCTGGGGGGTGCGTGTTCACGATGTGGCCTCCAGTGTTGGCGCCCTTCGTGTGGTTGCTGCTGTGGAGGCTGCTCGATGAGCGATCGCATAGTTCTGCAAGGAGTCTCGGCTCGTGGCTTTCACGGGGTGCTGGACGTGGAGAAGGCCGACGGGCAAGACTTCGTCGTCGACGTGATGCTCGAGGTCGACCTACGGCGCCCAGGTGGCAGTGATCTCCTGGCGCACACGGTCAACTATGCCGAGGTGGCTGCCGACACCGTGGCGCTGATTACCGGGCCGTCGCTGGACCTGATCGAGACGCTGGCCGACCGGATCGCGGCGGCTGCCCTGCGGCGCCCGCTCGTACAGGCCGTCCAGGTCACGGTTCACAAGCCACATGCGCCGGTCGGAGTGCCGTTCGGTGACGTCAAAGTCGTGCTCGAGCGCCGCCGTGACGAGCCGGTCGTGATCGCGTTGGGAGCCAACTTTGGCGCGGTACAGGCCACGCTCGAGGCTGCTGTCCGGGAGTTGGCCGACCTCGAGGGGCTAAGAGTCACCGCAGTCTCCGAGCTGTTTGAGAGTGACCCGGTGGGGGGTCCTGAGCAGCCTGTCTACCTCAACGCGGTCGTCCTGGCCCGCACCCGATTGGCAGCTTTCGCCTTGCTGACCGAGCTCCATGGGATCGAGGCCGAGCACGGTCGGGTTCGCGAAACCCGTTGGGGTGCAAGAACTCTGGATCTTGATCTCATTCAGTATGGAGATCCCGGGTCGGACTCGGACCTGGTCAGCGAGGACCCGGAGATGATGCTGCCGCATCCGCGCGCCCATGAGCGAGTGTTCGTCCTTGCCCCGTGGGCTGCCATTGACGCCCAGGCGGAGCTTCGGGTCGGCCAGGCACTGGTTCCGGTCAGTGAGCTGCTTGAGCGAGCCGACGATGCGGAGTCTGCCGGCATACGGCCCGGCCCGGGGTGGAGCCCTTCATGGTGATCGGCGGCCGGGGTGTCACCGTCCGACTCGTGTTTCTTGTCGGGTTTGTCGCTATCGCTCTTGGGTACCTGGTGCTTCGCGTCTGGACCGATCAGGGGGGGGCTCTGCCGCCGGCACCCTGGGGTGCACTTATCGTCCTAGTGTTCATGGCGTGTGGCGTCGTCTTCGCCGGGCTACCAGTTCGTCGCTTCTTGCGTGGAAGAGCAAAGAAGACGCTCAACCCCATTCGTGCGATGCGCACAGTGGTCCTGGCTCAGGCATCGGCACTTACCGGGGCGTTGGTCACCGGCTGGTATCTGGCTCAGATGCTGGTGGTGTTGCCGGACTTTGACATCGCATCTGTCCGCTCACTCGCCTGGAGGCTGGCCGCGTTGGCCGCTGGCGGCGTCCTGATGGTGGTCGCTGGTTTGGTAGTCCAGGCGATGTGCAGGGTGGATAAGGATTCTCGGGGCGAGAACAAGGATGCCGACCGCAACGATGAGGACGAGCTCGACAACTCGCACGGGCACTGAGCCTTCACGAGCACTGAGCATTCACAAGCAGGGAGCTACTTGTCGACGTCTCCCACGACGAAGAACATGGAGCCAAGGATGGAGACCATGTCGGAGATGAGGCACCCCGGCAACACCGCCGCCAGCACAGACACGTTGTTGAAGGACGCGGAGCGCAGCTTCATCCGCCACGGGGTCTTGTCCCCGCGCGATACCAGGTAGTAGCCGTTGAAGCCCAGCGGGTTCTCCGTCTGGGTGTAGCGATGGCCTTCCGGCACCTTCACTATCTTTGGCAGCTTGACATTGACCGGCCCCGGCGGGAGTGACCCGAGGACGCCTACGCAGTGCTCGGCCAGATCGAGGCTCACATGGACCTGTTCCAGCAGGCATTCGAGTCGCGCGAGAGCGTCACCCGCCGTGCGCGTGATGACTCGACCAGGACCACCCTCGGCGAACAGCTCGCCGTAGGCCAGGTACGGCTCATCGCGTCGCAGATCCATATCGACGCCCGAGGCCCGGGCAATGGGGCCTGAGACACCATATGCCGCGATGGTCTCCGGGGTGAGAACGCCCACGCCGCGGGCTCGGGCGTGAATGATCTCGTTGCCGACGATGAGGCTCTCGAGGTCGGGTAGGCGGCCCCTGACGGCCTGGATCGCCGAGTCGACCCGCCCCAGCCAGCCGGCGGGAAGGTCCGCTTTGAGGCCGCCCACCTGGTTGAACATGAGGTGTAGACGCCCGCCCGTGGCCTCCTCCAGTACTGCCTGAAGCTCCTCGCGCTCTCGGAACGAGTAGAAGATCGGAGTGATCGCACCCAGCTCAAGGGGATAGGAACCAAGGAACATCAGGTGGCTCAGAATGCGGGTGAGCTCGGCCATCAGAGTGCGGGTCCAGGTGGCGCGTTCAGGCACTTCCATGCCGAGCATGGCCTCAACACCCAGGGCGACGCCGAGCTCGTTGGCGAACCCCGACAGCCAGTCGTGGCGGTTGGCCAGAGCCATGATCTGCCGGTAGTCGCGCACCTCGAACAATTTTTCGGCGCCGCGGTGCATATAGCCCACGATCGGCTCGGCGGTGACGATTCGCTCACCGTTAACGACGAGCCGCAGTCGAAGCACGCCGTGAGTGGCAGGGTGCTGGGGCCCTATGTTGAGCACCATGTCGGTCGTTTCGAGCCCGCCGGCACCCATTCCGACAGTGAGCTCTTGCGACCCGGCGGTGAGTACTTGCGACGTGGTCATGTCGGCATTCTGTCATGCGCGCCGATCGGTCCTGTCGACGGCGCCGAGAGCGAGTCCGGCAGTCGCGCCAGTTGGTGCAGGCCGCTGTGCTCCATCGGCACGCGCGGCAATGAGCGGTACGTCGGGATCCCTTCTTTCATCCGGTATGGCGCAAGGCCCACAAGAAGTCGCCGAGTCCACCCCGAGCGATGAGTGCTGCGGCTGCCGAGGCGGCGCTGAGGCCCTGCAGGTAGGCAGCGGGGTTGCTTCGGGCCAGATCATGGGAGGGGATCTGGCCGCTGACCCCGAGCCGCCGCAGCGCACCTCGCTGATCCAGGAGCTCGTCGTGGGTGAGGGAGTCCATGGCGACATGCGCGGTCAGGTCACAGGACCCGTCGGGAACGGGCAGCACTTGACGTCCCTGCCTGAAACCCGTCAAGGTGCCCGGCGCCGGACGGGAGTCGATCGTGTGGCCGTAGTCGACGGCGATTGCCAGACCCGATCCGACACGGGACACCATGTTGCTCCACGCGATGTCCCGAGTCCGCCCGATCTCGACGCGGTCCCCGGTCTCCAGGCCGTCAAGGGGCCAGAACTGGTCGCACCACTGGCGGTCGGTGCCGGACACCGGGTCGCCGAGTCGTTCATCACCGGTCGAGGTGTTGACGAGGACCTCATGCAGATCGGCGTCCTCGTTCAGCTCAGCGATCGGGCATGGAACAACGTCAAGCCATTCGTTGGCGAAGACAAGGGTGCAGGTCAGGCCGTCGAACTCGTCCGGAAGCTGCGCCCCGCCGGGGGACTGAAGCCAGCCGATGGTTTTGCTGAGCTGGGGCCTGGCCACAATGTCGACGCCGATGCAGCGTATCTGCGGGCCCAGCCGGTGGACGTGCTCCAGCAGCTCACCCCGGCCGCAACCCATGTCCACGAAGGTGTCGAGTCCCTCCCTGTCCATCAGGGTCAGCAGTGCCCGGGCCAGCTGCTCGCCGATCTGTGGCATTCCCTGAGTGGCGGTCGAGAAGTGGCCGGCGGGCCCGGCCGCCTGCCGATAAAAGCCACTCTTGCCATAGAGAGCCTGATCCCACGCCTGCTGCCACGGAGTCCACGTCACGGGCCGAACGTTACGTGTTCAGGGGACGCGCTAGCGTTTCGGGAGTGAGTGACCTGCCTTCAACCACGCAGCGGCCCGCTCGGCTCGACGTCGGCATCGTCGGCGCCGGCCGGGTCGGTGCCGTCCTGGGTGCCGCCCTCCATAGGGCTGGCCACCGTCTGGTGGCCGTCTCGGCGGTGAGCGAGCAATCACGTGCGCGCGCCGAGGCGTTGCTGCCCGGCATACCCATTACGGCAGTTGAGGAGGTCATCGCCAGGGCCGAGCTGGTCCTGCTGACAGTCCCGGACGACGCCCTGCCTGATTTGATCGCCGGCCTGAGCGCCACGGGCTCCTGGCAGGCCGGACAGCTTGTCGTGCACACCTCTGGTCGTTACGGAGCGGCGATCTTCGAGGCCGCGGCCGGCCATCACATCCTCGGTCTGGCCCTGCACCCGGCGATGACCTTCACAGGCACGTCTATGGACCTGGTGCGGCTTGCCGACTGCTGCTTCGGCATCACGGCCTCGGAGGCGCTGCGGCCTGTCGCTGAAGCGTTGGTGCTCGAGATGGGTGCTGAACCGGTATGGATCGAGGAGCAGGACCGGCCGATGTATCACGCTGGGCTCGCCCACGGTGCCAACCACCTGGTGACGCTGGTGGCACAGGCCATGCAGGTCGTGGGTTCAGCTGGGGTTCAGGACCCGCAGCGACTCATCGCGCCTCTGTTGCACGCTGCGCTCGACAACGCGCTGCGTCTTGGTGATGGTGCTCTCACTGGGCCGGTTGCCCGAGGTGATGCGGGTACGGTTGCGGCGCACCTGGCACAACTGACACAGCAGACCCCAGATATCCGGCCGACCTATGTCGCGCTGGCCCGGGCGACCGCAGAGCGGGCGCTCGCCAGCGGACGGTTGACGGCGGCCGACGCCGAGCCCCTGCTCGATATCCTTGCCGCCCCGGAGGAACGCCCGTGACTGAGATCTTTAGCAATGCAGAGACCGCGCACCCCACTGTGAGCACGACGAGTGCGACCGATGTGGCCAGTGCGGAGGTGTTGGTCGCGCGGACCCGAGCCCAGCTGCGGGCCGCACGCGCGGGGCTTGGTGATGGCGATGTCGGGGTAGTCATGACGATGGGTGCGCTTCACGAGGGGCACGCGAGGCTGATCCGTCAGGCGAGGGCCAGGGCGCGCTACGTGATCGTGACCATCTTTCTCAATCCCTTGCAGTTCGGTCCGCGTGAGGATCTCGCGCGCTATCCCCGCACTAACGAGGCCGATCTGGAGATCTGCCGGCGTGAAGGCGTCGATCTTGTCTTCATGCCTACCCCCAGTGTTGTCTATCCCGATGGTGATCCGGGGGTTCGGGTCTCTGCCGGGCCGCTCGGGAACGTGCTCGAAGGTCAGGCCCGGCCGGGTCACTTCGACGGGGTCCTGACGGTGGTGGGCAAAATGCTCCACCTGACCGGCGCCGACCAGGCATATTTCGGTCAAAAGGACGCCCAGCAGCTGTTGCTCATCCGGCGGATGGCCCGCGACCTGGACTTCCCGGTCGAGGTCGTTTCGGTGGCGACGGTCAGGGAAGCTGATGGGTTGGCACTGAGCAGTCGCAACATGTACCTCACCGAGTCGGACAGGGAGACGGCTTTATGCCTGTCCCGGGCGCTGCGAGCTGGCGCTGACGCCGCCGTCGAGGGGCCTTCGGCCGTGCGCCGCGCCGCGCGGGCAGTGTTGGTCAGGGAGCCTCTGGCCCTCATCGACTATCTCGTGCTCGTGGATCCTTCGACTTTGGAGGACGTGCCCGAGTGGTACCGCGGCGAGGCGCTGCTCGCCGTCGCAGGCCGGGTGGGGACCACCCGGCTGATCGACAATGTCCCCGTCAATGTCGGACCAGGCGGCGGGGCGCTCGAGGTCTTCTCCGAGGACGTCGGGCGTGGCCAAGACCTCACGAGCCCTCCTAGCTGAAGGACATACCTGTGCAACACAACATGCTCCACGCCAAGCTCCACCGGGTGACAGTCACCCAGGCCGACCGGGACTACGTCGGCTCGGTGACGATCGACCGTGCGCTGCTGGAGGCCGCTCGGCTCCTGCCCGGTGAGCGGGTGGACATCGTCGATGTCACCAACGGCAACCGGCTGACGACGTACGTGATCGAGGGCGAGGCTGGGTCCGGGCAGATCTGCATTAACGGCGCAGCCGCCCTCCTGATTGAGCCTGGCGACATCGCGATCATCATCGCTTACGCCCAGATGGACGAGGCCGAGGCCCGGACGTTCGTGCCCCGCGTGGTGTTCGTCGACCAGCACAACCGCATCGTCGACATCGGCGGCGACCCGGCGTTCGTCCCGGACGGGTTCGGGCTCGAAGCATCAGGTATGCCTCGAGGTGCGAAATGACCCTTCGAATCCCGGCGCGCCTCACGGCGCCGGAGCCGGGGTGGGTCATCTCGGCCGACGTCATCGTCGTCGGCTCGGGTATCGCTGGTCTCACCGCTGCGCTGCGGCTGCGCCAGCGGGTAGACCGCGTGCTGCTCGTCACCAAGACCGTGCTCTCCGAGGGATCGACGCAGTGGGCCCAGGGTGGAATCGCTGCCGCCCTGGATCCCGCGGACTCGGCGGAGGAGCATCTGGGCGACACACTGGTCGCCGGCGCCGGCGTTTGCGACGAAGAGGCCGTGCGCATCCTGGTCTCTGAGGGGCCAGCGCGGGTTCGTGAGCTCGTGACCCTCGGGACACAGTTCGACCGTGACCCCGATGGCGAGATCTCGCTGACGCGAGAGGGCGGTCACGGGCGGGACCGGATCGCCCATGCCGGCGGGGACGCGACCGGCAAAGAGATTTCCCGGGCGCTGATCGCATCGCTGGACGCGGCGCTCATCGCGGTCAAAGAAGATCCGGGCATCGAGGTGCTCGAGCACGCGCTGGTTGTGGATATGTTGCAGGACGAAGACTCTCGCGTGTGCGGCGTGACGCTTCACGTCATCGGTGAGGGTCAGATGGACGGTCTTGGCGCAGCCCATGCCCGAGCCGTGGTCCTGGCCACAGGCGGGATTGGGCAGGTCTATTCGGCCACCACCAACCCGTCGGTGGCCACCGGTGACGGTGTTGCCGCCGCTCTGCGGGCGGGTGCCGTGATAGCCGACCTTGAATTCGTACAGTTCCACCCAACGGTCCTGTGGCTGGGTGAGGGGGCGAGCGGCCAGCAGCCGCTGCTCTCGGAGGCCATGCGCGGCGAAGGCGCCTTCCTGGTGGATCGCGACGGGGTGCGGTTCATGGCGGGGGTCCACGATCTCGCGGACCTCGCCCCGCGCGACATCGTGGCCAAGGCCATCGTCTCCCGGATGGCGCAGACCGATGCGGATCATGTCTATCTGGACGCCCGCCATCTCGGTAAGGAGTTCCTCGAGAAGCGGTTCCCCTCGATTGTCGCTCGCTGTCGGGAGCTCGGCTTCGACCCGGTGACCGACCTACTGCCTGTTGCTCCGGCCCAGCACTACGCCAGTGGCGGGGTGCGTACCGACGTTGTCGGCCGGTCCAGCCTGGCCGGGCTGTATGCCTGCGGTGAGGTCTCGTGCACCGGGGTCCACGGCGCCAACCGGCTCGCCTCCAACTCCTTGCTCGAGGGTCTGGTCTTCGCCCATCGCATCGCTGACGACATCACTTCGCGCCTGTCTGCGGGCGATCTGAAGTCCGCCCGCCCTTTGGCTCGCCGCGACGGCACGATACTTGTCGCCGGCAAGGAGCGCACCGCGATCCAGCGGGCTATGACACTCGGCACCGGAGCCGTACGTTGTGCCGACTCGTTGGCCCAGGCGGGCAAGAACCTGCAGGCCATCGCCGATTTGTCATCGGGATCGACGGCCGATCCTGACTCCTGGGAGACCTCGAACCTGCTGCACGTGGGACAGCTGCTAACTGCCGTGGCGGCGCTGCGCGAGGAGACTCGTGGTGGCCATATCCGTTCGGATTTCACCGAACGCGACGATGCCCACTGGCTGGGGCATACCTATGCCGTCCGTGAGGCGGACGGGTCGATCACCACCTCGTTCCATCCGATCGCGCCCCAAGACCTGTCGTGAACGAGTTCCCCGAGGCTCGCGCTCAAGCGGTGGTCGACGGCGCCCTCGATGAGGACCTCGGTGGCTTCCCCGGGCTCGACGTCACCAGCTCCGCCACCATCGCGATGACCCAGCGCAGTAGGGCGCACGTCGTGGCCAGAGCCGATGGTGTTCTGGCCGGGACCCCATTGATCTCGTTGGTCTTTCGCGCGGTGACCGAGCGCATTCGATCCAGCGAGGTGGACGTGGAGCTGCTCTGCCAGGATGGTGACGTGGTCCATGAGGGCGACGTCATCGCGGTACTGCGAGGTTCGACCCGGGCCACCCTCGTGGGGGAGCGCACGATGCTGAACCTGGTCAGCCGGCTCTCGGGGGTTGCCACCCACACCCGAGCCTGGGCCGATGTCCTTGAAGGCACCCATGCCATGGTCTTGGACACCCGCAAGACAACGCCAGGACTGCGCGCCCTGGAGAAGTACGCCGTGCGTTGCGGAGGCGGCACCAACAAACGGATGGGCCTGCACGATGTGGCCATGATCAAGGACAACCACAAGCTGGCGGCTGGTTCGGTCTCCGCTGCCTTCGCGGCTGTTCATCTGGCCTACCCGGCCGTGGACATACAGGTGGAGGTCACGACCACGGCTGAGGCTCTCGAAGCCGTGGCCGCAGGGGCGCGGTTCCTGTTGTGCGACAACATGTCCGTGGATCCGTTGCGTCAGACGGTCGAGGCAGTGCGGGCCACCGGCGAGCGCGTTGAGATCGAGGCCACGGGTGGGCTGACCCTGGAGGTTGCGCGGGCGTATGCCGAAACGGGTGTCGACTTCCTCAGCGTCGGTGGGCTGACCCACTCCTCCCCGATCCTGGACATCGCCCTGGACCTTGTCGACGACGAGTTCTGAGAGTCGGGACCTCGGATGCCGGAGCCGGCGTTCGACGGGGCTAACAGCCAGGCTCCCACTGCCGACAACCAGTTTGTCGACGGGTGGCTTGGCGTTGATGTCGCATTCTCGCGAGCGAACGACATTGGCACGGGTCATGCTTGTGAGCATGCACAAGGACATCGAAGCCTGCCAGCGCGCCATAGCGTCCAGGGACGCGCGTTTCGACGGGTGGTTCATCTGTGCGGTGGTGACCACGGGTATCTACTGTCGCCCGAGCTGCCCGGCTCGGCCGCATCGCAAGAACCTGCGCTTCTACCCCACTGCGGCCGCGGCCCAACAGGCGGGTTTCCGGGCCTGCAAGCGCTGCCGTCCTGACGCCAGCCCCGGATCGCCACAGTGGAACGTTCGCTCGGATCTGATCGCGCGGGCCATGCGGCTGATCGCGGACGGTGTCGTTGATCGTGAGGGCGTGACCGGCCTGGCCAGCCGGCTCGGTTACAGCGTGCGCCAGATCCAGCGCGAGCTGAGCGCCGAGGTTGGAGCCGGCCCCCTTGCTCTGGCGAGGGCCCAGAGAGCCCAGAGTGCAAGGGTCCTTCTGGAAACCAGCTCTCTGTCCATCAGTGAGGTGGCGTTCGCTGCGGGTTTCCAAAGTGTCCGCGCTTTCAACGACACGGTCCAGGAGGTCTTCGCCCAGTCTCCGACACAGCTGCGCGGCCTGGCTACGCGCGGGGGAGGTCAGCACGCCCACCGCGGTGCGCCCAGGCTCGCCTCCGTGACCGCCGCTGCCCTGTCACTTCGGCTGCCCTTCCGGAAGCCGTTCTGCCCGGACAACCTGTTCGGCCACCTTGCAGCGACCGCCGTTCCGGGAGTGGAGGAGTGGCGGGCGGGCGCCTACCGTCGGACGATCCGGCTAACCCACGGTCACGCCATCGTCTCGCTGCGTCCAACCCTCGATCATGTGGCCTGTCAGATCTGGCTTGCCGACCAGCGCGACCTCACCAGCGCGATCAGCCGCTGCAGGTGGATGCTTGACCTTGATGCCGATCCTGAGGCCGTCGACGCCGTTCTCTGCCAGGACCCCGCGATGGCACCGCTTGTGGCGAGCAATCCCGGGCGGCGCGTCCCGCGGACGGTGGACCCGGCCGAGTTCGCGGTCAGAGCCGTTCTGGGGCAACAGGTTTCCACAGCAGCGGCCCGCACTCATGCAGGGCGGCTGGTCCGCGCCTACGGCGATCTGGTCTCTGACCCCCATGGTGGCCTGACGCATCTCTTCCCCACCCCGGCGGTCCTGGCTGGGATGGATCTCTGTGACCTGGCCATGCCCCAGTCACGGCGGGCCACCCTGATGGGGCTAGTTGACGCATTGGCGATGGGACGGCTCGATCTGGACCTGGGTGCCGACTGGCGCGAGGCGAGGGTCAGACTGAACGCCCTGCACGGCTTCGGACCCTGGACGGTCGAGAGTATCGCGATGCGATCCCTGGGTGATCCCGACGCGTTCATCGCCGCCGACCTGGGTATCAAGCGGGCCGCCAAGAAGCTTGGGATGCCGGACACGCCCCGGGCGCTCACCGACCGCTCACACCTTTGGCGCCCGTGGCGTTCTTATGCCGTGCAGTATCTCTGGGCCACCGGGGAACACCCGATCAACCACATGCCCGATCAGGAGGCTGCCTGATGCGCATCCGTACCGTGATCGACAGCGCCGTGGGCCCACTGACCCTGGTCGCCGACGAGGGCATGATCGTCGGCCTGTACATGGACCTGCAACGGCACCGCCCAGCTGAGGACAAGCTCGGCGAACTGGACCCGCGCGGTTGTGAGGCTGAGCCGTTCAAGGCCGGTGCCGACCAGCTGGGCGCCTACTTTGCCGGTGCTCTGAGGCGCTTCACCCTGCCCTTGGCGCCGCGGGGCTCTCCCTTCCAGCAAAAGGTATGGGCCGCCCTCCAGGACATTCCGTACGGACGTACCGAGTCCTATGGTGAGCTGGCTGAACGTATCGGTTTCCCCGGTGCCGCTCGTGCGGTGGGCCTGGCGAACGGGAAGAACCCGATCGGCATCGTCATCCCGTGCCACCGCGTTGTCGGCTCTGATGGCAACCTCACGGGCTACGGCGGCGGTCTCGACCGCAAGAGACAGCTGCTCGACCTCGAGCTGGCGGTCAGTGGTGCTGCGCTCTTCTAGCTGCCTGCTGGGTACCCTTGCCGGGTGAGTAACACTGCTGCACCTGACCTTCCCGAGATCGACCTGCCCGAGCAGATGCGCGTCCGCCTGGGCAAACGGGCTCGCCTTCTGGACGAGGGCCGGGAGCCGTATCCCGTCGGCGTGCCTCGCACGCACACTCTCGCCCAGGTGCGCGAGGCCTATGGGCACTTGGAGACTGCCGAGGAGACCCAGGACGTTGTGGGCGTCGTCGGCCGGGTGGTCTTCATTCGCAACACCGGCAAGCTGGCCTTCGCCACGTTGCAGGAAGGCGACGGAACGCGTCTCCAGGCGATGCTCAGCCTCGCAGAGGTTGGCGAACAGTCCTTGGCGGCGTGGAAAGCCGATGTGGACCTCGGCGACTTCGTTTTTGTGCACGGCAGGGTGATCTCGAGCAGACGCGGCGAACTTTCCGTGCTGGCCGACGAATGGGTCATGGCGAGCAAGGCGCTTCGACCACTTCCGACGTTGCACAGCGAGCTGTCCGAGGAGTCTCGAGTGCGACAGCGCTACGTGGACCTGATCGTGCGTCAGGAGGCGCGCGACATGGTCCGGGACCGAGCGGCGATTATTCGTGCGATACGAGACACTCTGCACAACCGCGGGTTTATCGAGATCGAGACCCCTGTACTCCAGCTCGTTCATGGTGGCGCTGCCGCACGACCTTTTCCGACTCACCTCAATGCCTTCGACATCAATATGTCGCTGCGGATTGCTCTTGAGCTGTATCTCAAACGGGCCGTTGTCGGCGGTGTGGACAAGGTTTTCGAGATGGGCCGCATCTTCCGGAACGAAGGCGTGGACTCCACGCACAGCCCGGAATTCACCATGCTGGAGGTCTATGAAGCGTTTGGCGACCAACACACGATGGCCGAGCTGACGCAGGGGCTCGTTCTCGCGGCCGCCGATGCTTTCGGTTCCCGCGTCATCGACACTCCTGCCGGGCAGATCCAGCTCGCGGGTGAATGGCGCTGGCTGCCCGTCTATCAGGGCCTTTCCGAGGCGGTGGGAGAGGATGTCACCCCCGATACGGATGTGCAGACTCTGCGGGCCATAGCGACTCGACTCAATGTGCAGATTCAGCCGGAATGGGAGGCCGAGAAGTTGGTGGTCGAGCTTTTCGGGGAGATCGTCGAGCCGACATTGCTGCAGCCAACGTTTGTCTGTGACTATCCGCCTTCGGCTCAGCCGCTCGCCCGGCCGCACCGAAAGGACCCACATCTCATTGAAGCTTGGGACCTCATCATCGGTGGTACCGAACGTGGCACGGCCTTCTCGGAGTTGATCGACCCGGTGATCCAACGGGATCGTCTTACGGCGCAGTCTCTGAGGGCTGCTGCCGGTGATGTCGAGGCGATGCAACTCGATGAAGACTTTCTGCGTGCCCTAGAGTATGGCGCGCCACCAATGGGTGGTCTCGGTCTGGGTATCGATCGCCTAGTCATGTTGTTCACAGGCGTAGGTATCCGTGAGACCATTTTGTTCCCCTTGCTGAAGCCGGAGTGAACATGAGCCTGCATTCGGTGTTGATCGCGCTCGGCGCACTGTTGCCGAGCGCGGGCGTCGCCTTCCTGTTCTATGTGGTCATCAAGGCAATGCTCGAAGGCGACCGCAGTGAGCGGCTGGCGCATTCCAAGTGGGAAGCTGATCAAGAGCGTTCGGCTTCTCTGGCGAGGCAATCCAACAATGTTGACGAACGGGATTCCGCATTGTGAGAATCGTCGCGTATGGTGGAGTTATTAACAGCTGGTGAACACCGGTCATCAGCTCGCAAACGTTCCTCATTCGGGAGTTCTCATGGTACAACGCGTTCAGGTAATACTTGTTGACGACATCGACGGCACCACGGCGGTTGAGACCGTATCGTTCTCACTTGACGGCGTCTCTTACGAGATCGACCTCACCGCAGCCAACGCAAAGAAACTGCGCAACGACCTCTCCACGTGGGTGGGTCATGCTCGTCGTTCCGGCGGCCGCAAGAGCTCGCGCAAAGCTGGGGCGACGGGTGGTCAGCGTCGTGGTGACCTGGGCGCAGTCCGTCAGTGGGCGCGCAAGAACGGCCACCAGGTCAGCGACCGCGGCCGTATCTCCGCCGGCATTCTTGCGGCGTATGACAAGGCGCACAGCTAACACAATTCCTCAGGTCCGGTCATGACCTTGTCGACATGGAGTCCCTGGGTCTATCGGATTGAGCCGTGCACCGTCCCTAGGCCTAGGTTTGCCGGGAAAGGGCGGTGGCGAAATCGTCGCCACCGCTTGCTGTCCGGGCAAGGACGTCGTCCATGTCCAGCTGCGTCAAGGTGTCTGGTTTGTCCGCGCCACGTTCAATCTCTGCCCACAGGCGCGGCGCAGCCACGAGAGGGGCTTCCTTGCCGCGCAACGAGTAGGGCGCGATCGTCGTCTTGGCGGAGACGTTTTGACTCCAGTCCAGCAGAACCTTGCCGGGGCGCAAGGACTTGGTCATCTTCCACACGACAAGCTCAGGTCTGACCTTGGTCAGATCCTGGGCTATCCCTCGGGCGATGTCGCGAATCGTGTCGGAGTCTTGCTCGCCCGGCAAAGCGGCATAGAGCTGCATACCCTTGCTGCCGCTGGTGACCGGGGCCGCGGCGAGCCCGATGCCCTGGAGCCGCTCACGCACCAGGAGCGCCAGCAGCGCGCACTCGTGGAGCCCGGCAGGGGTTCCCGGGTCGAGGTCGATCACCAACCGGTCGGGGTTACAGGGCTGGTCGTCGGCGTCAAATCGCCACTGGGGGACGTGGAGCTCCAGCGAGGCGAGGTTCACCAGGTAGGTCAGGTCGGCCGTGTCGCGCACGACGGGGTAGCGAATTGTGTCCTTGCCGCTTTGCGCTCGCGAGCCGGCGGTGGGCACCTCGACGGAGTGCAGCCAAGAAGGCGCTCCCGATGGCAGGTTCTTCTCGAAGAACGACGGTCCTTTCGTGCCGTGAGGCCAGCGGATCCGGGTGACCGGCCGGCCTGCGAGGTGAGGCAGCATGAACCGGGCCACCTTCGCGTAGTAGTTGAGCACTTCACCCTTGGTGGTCTCGGTTGCCGGATACATGACCTTGTCCAGGTTGCTCAGATGGAGACGACGTCCGTCAACGATCACGGTCACCAGGTCGGTCGTCCTGTCCGGCAAGGCAGCTCACCCCTCGTCGTGCACGTCTTCGGGTGACAGGTCAGGTCGAAGACCACGGTATGCCGGTTGCCTCAGTCGTCCCTGGGCCGAAAGTCCCAGGGACTGCACGTCCATGACGACCTCCGGGCGAACCCATTGCGTCCCCTGCGCATCCACGGCCGGAACCTCATAGGCGAAGGGCGAGGTGCCGACCTCGCGACCCTGCAACGCCTTCAGGACGCGATCCTGTTCGTGGCCCGCCAGACCGCTCCCGACCCGACCAAGATAGGTCAGTCCCCGGGGCGTCGGACGGCCGACCAGTACGGCGCCCAGCCGGCGGGCGCTGTCGGCTTCCAACCGCCACCCGCCGATCACCACCGACCTCGATGTCCGATGGGGGAACTTCAGCCAGTCGTGGCTGCGCCGTCCGGGACTGTACCTGGACGACAGTCGCTTGCTGACGACACCTTCCAGACCCTGTTCCAGCGTTGCGGTCTGCAGCGCAACCCCGTCGTCATAGATCGGTGGCACCTGAGCGTGGGGGGCGGTAAGACCGATGCCCTCCAGGGTTGCCCGTCGTTGGGCCAGCGGCTGGACGGTGAGGTCAGCGCCATCCAGGCGCAGCAGGTCGAACACCATAAAGGTGACCGGTCTCCTGACCGCCAGGCGGCGCGCCCTCCTGTCGCTACTGACGTGCATTCGCTCGGATAGGGCCGAGAACGAGGGGAGCCCGGCGTCGAGCGCCACGACCTCGCCATCGAGCAGCATGTCATCGGGCATTCCCGGGCCGGCCAGGGTGCTCAGCTCGGGGAAGCTGGAGGTGACGTCGTTCTCGTTGCGCGACCACAGCCTCAGCCGTCCACCAGAGACATCGGCCAGCACCCGCATCCCGTCCCATTTGATCTCGTGCGCCCATTCCGGACCGCGGGGGATCACGGTTCCCGCACTAGCCAGCATGGGCCGCATTGGTCCATCCTGACGGCGTCAGATCCGCGACACAATCAGAAGCACGAAGACATGACAATCCCGAAGACGGGAGGGTGATCGGAAAATGCGTGCCATCTGGAAGGGCGCCGTGTCCTTCGGTCTGGTCAACGTGCCGGTGCGGCTGTATTCGGCCACAGAGAGCCATGACGTGCAGTTCCACCAGGTGCACCGCGAGGATGGTGGCCGGATCCGGTACCAGCGCATCTGCAGCATCGATGGCGAGCAGGTGTCTTATGACGACATCGCCAAGGGCTATGAGACCGAGGACGGCCAGATGGTTGTGCTGACCGATGAGGACTTGGCGGACCTGCCGACCCGCGGCAGCCGCGAGATCGCCGTGGACAAGTTCGTCCCCGCCGACCAGATCGACCCGATTCTGCTGGATAAGTCCTACTACCTCGAACCGGACAAGACCGCGGCCAAGCCATACGCATTGTTGCGTGACGCGCTCAAGGCCGCCGACCGGATGGCCATCGTGACCGTCTCGCTTCGAGCCCGGCTGACCGTTGCGGTGCTGCGCGTACGGGACGATGTCATCGTGATGCAGACTATGTTGTGGCCGGATGAGATCCGCTCGCCCGATTTCGCCAGCCTGGGTGAAAACACCGAGGCCAAGCCGGCCGAGCTGGCGATGGCCGAGATGCTCGTCGAGTCGCTGACGGGGGACTACGTCCCCGACGACTATGCGGACGACTATCAGGTCGCGCTCGATGCGTTGGTCAAGGCCAAGCTCGAGGGTGGCGAGGCACACGAGGTGCCCGCCCCGCAGGAGACTGGCGGCGAGGTTGTCGACCTGCTAGCCGCTTTGCAGCAAAGCGTCGAGCGGGCCAAGGCCGCGCGCGGCGAGGCCAGCTGAACGATGCCCGAAGGTCATACGACGCACGCGCTGGCAGCACGGCTCAACCATGCGTTCGAAGGGTCGCCGGTTGCCGTATCCAGTCCGCAGGGCAAGTTCGCCGGTGGTGCCGCTCAGCTGGACGGACTCACCTTCGTTGAGGCCTTGGCCTGGGGTAAGCATCTGTTCGCCGAGTTCGAGGGGGAGCGCTGGCTAAACGTTCACCTTGGCCTCATCGGCAAGTTCTCGGTGATGCGCAGACCCGACGGTCTGGTCCCGGTTGAGGGGCAGGTCCGGCTCCGGTTGCTGAACGCCGCGTGGGTGGGGGACTTGCGGGGTCCGACCGTGTGTGGTGTGGTCACCGCCGAGAAGGTCGACCAGATCCAGGCCCGGCTTGGCCCCGATCCGTTGCGGCCCGAAGCCGATCTGGACCTGGCGTTGCGCCGGATCTCCCGCAGCGACAGGCCTATAGCCGAGCTGTTGATGGACCAGGCCGTGCTGGCTGGGATCGGCAACGTCTACCGGTGCGAGGTGTTGTTCCGCCATCGTGTCGACCCGTTTCGGACAGGTCGCGAGATCCGGCCGACCACCTGGCTGGCCATCTGGGACGACCTAGTCGCCCTGATGCCGCTCGGTGTGGCTTTCGGCCAGATTCTCACCATGGACGATCAGGTCGCTGTTGCCTCTGCCGAGGTCACGGACGGTTCAGCGGCCGCGCACACGGCAGCGGTCACCGGTGCGCGGCCCGGTGACCGCTTCGAGCGTCGTTTCTACCTCTACCGGCGGACCGGTGAGCCGTGTCGGGTGTGCGGCTCCACGGTCCGCACCCAGCTTGTCGCCGGACGCAACCTGTTCTGGTGTGGACGCTGTCAACGACGGCGCTAGCCGGGAGTCTCACTCAGCCGGAGAAGTTCTTGACCTCAAGGCTGATCGGCGTGGCCGCCAGAGCCTGGCTCACGGGACAACCCTCCTTGGCGGCGGCGGCGGCCTCGGCGAACTCTGCGGCGGTCATACCGGGGACCGTGCCGCTCACCCTCAGGACTATCCCGGTGATGCCGGTGCCCGGCTGGAACGTGACGTCGGCGGAGGTGTCCAGGGAGGTCGGCGGCGTGCCTGACTTGGAGAGGGCATTGGACAGAGCCATCGAGAAGCAGGTGGCGTGGGCCGCACCGAGCAGCTCTTCGGGGCTGGTCTTGCCGTTCGCCTCATTCGCGCGCGAAGCCCAGCTCACGTCAAAGGTCCCGACCCCTGAGGACTCGAGAGCGACCTGACCGGCACCCTCCATCAGGGAGCCTTCCCAGTGGGCTCGGGCGGTCCGTGTTGTGGTCATGTTGGTCTCCTCGGTTGTAAGAATGATTCTGTGGATCGGTGGTGCAAACCTACGTCGGGTCTGGTCGGGCGGCGTGTTGGCGCAGTCCGACGGCTGTTGACTATGCCACCGGTGAGACGCCGCCACCAGATACGCCGAGGGCGAACATGAACCTGGCCGGATGCGGGGACGGAACAGACCGGCATACGACATCGTTGTTCCGATGACGCATCAGTCGACGCTTTACGTAGGCGATCACCGGTGGTCACAGATAGCATCGAGGTATCTCGAAGCAAGGAGCGATGAGCGATGTTTGAACGGTTTACCGACCGAGCCCGCCGGGTGGTTGTGCTTGCGCAAGAGGAAGCGCGCATGCTCAACCACAACTACATCGGGACTGAGCACATCCTGCTCGGTCTGATTCACGAGGGCGAAGGCGTCGCTGCAAAGTCGCTGGAGAACCTCGGGATCTCGCTGGATGCTGTCCGCGAACAGGTCCAGGAGATCATCGGCCAGGGTCAGCAAGCCCCGTCCGGGCACATCCCCTTCACTCCGCGCGCCAAGAAGGTTCTCGAGCTGAGCCTGCGCGAGGCGCTGCAGCTCGGCCACAACTACATCGGGACCGAGCACATCCTGCTTGGTCTGATCCGCGAGGGCGAGGGTGTCGCCGCTCAGGTGCTCGTCAAACTCGGCGCCGACCTCAACCGGGTCCGCCAGCAGGTCATCCAGCTCCTGAGCGGGTACCAGGGCAAGGAGCACCAGGGCGCCGGGGTCGGCCCGGCTGAAGGTACTCCTGCCGGGTCGCTGGTCCTTGACCAGTTCGGCCGTAACCTGACTGAGGCCGCCCGAGAAGGCAAACTTGACCCGGTCATCGGCCGGGGCAAGGAGATCGAACGCGTCATGCAGGTGCTGTCCCGAAGAACCAAGAACAACCCCATCCTGATAGGTGAGCCAGGTGTCGGCAAGACGGCTGTCGTCGAGGGCCTGGCCCAGGACATCGTCAGGGGCGAAGTACCCGAGACACTCAAGGACAAGCAGATCTACACCCTTGACTTGGGAGCTCTGGTCGCCGGTTCGCGGTACCGAGGTGACTTCGAGGAGCGCTTGAAGAAGGTCCTCAAGGAGATCAGGACCCGCGGCGACATCATCTTGTTCATCGATGAGATTCACACCCTTGTCGGCGCAGGCGCGGCCGAGGGCGCGATTGACGCCGCTTCGATCCTCAAGCCGATGCTGGCTCGTGGGGAGCTCCAGACGATCGGGGCGACCACCCTGGACGAGTTCCGCAAGCACATCGAGAAGGACCCGGCTCTTGAGCGGCGCTTCCAGCCGATCCAGGTGGCCGAGCCGACCCTGTCGCACACCATCGAGATCCTCAAGGGTCTGCGCGACCGCTACGAGGCCCACCACCGGGTGTCCATCACCGATGCCGCACTGGTCTCGGCGGCCAACCTGGCCGACCGGTACATCAACGACCGGTTCCTCCCAGACAAGGCGATCGATCTCATCGACGAGGCGGGCGCCCGGCTGCGCATTCGCCGGATGACCGCGCCGCCGGACCTGCGGGAGTTCGACGAGCGTATTTCGCACGTCCGCCGTGAGAAGGAGTCCGCGATCGACGCTCAGGACTTCGAGAAGGCCGCATCCCTGCGCGACGACGAGAAGAAGCTGATCGGCCAGAAGGCCGAGCGCGAGAAGCAGTGGAAGTCCGGTGACATGGACGTGGTGGCCGAGGTCGACGAGGAGCTCATCGCTGAGGTTCTTGCAGCCTCGACCGGCATCCCCGTGTTCAAGCTGACCGAGGAGGAGTCCTCGCGTCTGCTCAACATGGAGGATGAGCTGCACAAGCGCATCGTCGGCATGGACGAGGCCATCAAAGCGATGTCCCAGGCGATCAGACGCACCCGCGCTGGCCTGAAGGACCCGCGTCGCCCAGGCGGCTCATTCATCTTCGCCGGTCCCACCGGCGTAGGTAAGACCGAGCTGGCCAAGACGCTGGCGGAATTCCTGTTCGGCGACGAGGACGCGCTCATTCAGCTCGACATGAGCGAGTACAGCGAGAAGCACACGGTCTCGAGGCTGTTTGGTTCGCCTCCCGGCTACGTCGGCTACGAGGAGGGGGGCCAGCTGACCGAGAAAGTCCGCCGCAAGCCGTTCTCCGTCGTGCTCTTCGACGAGGTCGAGAAGGCCCACGCCGACATTTTCAACGCGCTGTTGCAGATTCTTGAGGACGGACGGCTGACCGACTCCCAGGGCCGGGTCGTCGACTTCAAGAACACCGTGATCATCATGACCACGAACCTCGGCACCCGTGACATTGCCAAAGGCCAGTCGCTCGGGTTCGCCACCGGTGGCGACACCAAGACCGGCTACGAGCGGATGAAGAACAAGGTCATCGACGAGCTCAAGCGCCACTTCCGGCCAGAGTTCCTCAACCGTGTCGACGACATGATCGTGTTCCCACAGCTGACCGAGCCGGAGATCGTCCAGATCGTCGATCTGATGGTCGCCAAGCTCGACGTCCGGCTCAAGGACAAGGACATGGGCATGGAGCTGACGCCGGCAGCGAAGGCGCTCCTGGCCAAGAAGGGCTACGACCCGGTGCTTGGCGCGCGCCCGCTGCGGCGCACGATCCAGCGCGAGATCGAGGACATGCTGTCCGAGAAGATCCTCTATGGAGAGCTCCGTGCCGGTGAGATCGTCGTGGTCGACACCGAAGGCACCGGAAAGGACGAGGCGTTCACGTTCGCAGGGGCTGCGCATACCGAGCTGGATGCTCTGCCGCTGAGCGACGTGCAGGACGGTGATGTGCCGAACGCCGACATCCAGGACGTGGACATCCCGGACGATATCCAGCACGTTGATGTCCGGAAGAGCGGCATCCAGGACACCGACGTCCCTGACACGGTCACGACTCCGGACGCTCCCGACGCGAAGTGACCGCCCGCGGTCACTTCGCG
>CABDZK010000334.1_pt1 | contig 37479 bp, 36 predicted proteins | sample 3132141 | NCBI WGS metagenome assembly CABDZK01 (sample SAMEA5534340, study PRJEB31848) | metagenome | biome: tundra; feature: field; material: soil | place: USA | collected 2013-05 | depth 0.45 m | reverse complement strand
TCACTTCACGAGACCAGAGTATTCGTCTTGTCTTACAACGGGTGTAGATCTGATCTTGGTGGGGGCACCGGCACCTGCCGGCACTTCGTTAGGGACGGAGTAGAAATGCCAGATCGACAGGCCACACCACTTCCCGAGTCCACATCCCCGAAGGACGCAATGGCGCAGGCCAACGAAGAGAAGGCCCATCGCGAGGCAACGCGTCCCTGGTTCACGAAGAAGCGCTTTATTCTGCCGCTAGCTGTCATCTTCTTGATGGTGATCGTCTGGGGTGCCAACGGCCGAGGCGACATGAGCGCCTCTCACACCCCAAAAAACGGCTCGCAGGTGAAGGCCACCAACACTGCCCAAGTGAAGGCGACGACAGCCACCATTGGTACGAAAGTGCGCGACGGCGAGTTTGAGTTCGTCGTGACCAGCGTAGAGCACCCCGGCAAGACCCTCGCTGGGAAGGTTGGCGAAACGTTGACCGCGCACGGCGAGTTCGTGATCGTCGTGGTCAACGTCACCAACATCGGCAAAGAGGGCAAGGCCCCTGACTGTTCGTGTCAGATCCTGATGAACGACAAGGGACAGATGTTCAAGCCCAGTTCCTCGATCCTGCGCACCAAGGAGGCTCTTAAGTTCGTCCAGTGGATCACACCTGGCAACACGGTGAACGGCGTCCTCATGCTGTTCGATGTGGCCCCCGGAACGAATGTCGTCAACATCCAACTTCACGACTCCCCAGTCTCACCGGGTGTGAACGTCAAGCTGTCCTGATCAAAGCAGTAACTCTCGCGGAAGACTTGACGTCACCTAGCTAGACAGACTGAAGCCAAGGACCACATGCGCAAGTGCGCGCCAGTCCGCTGAGCTGGGGCTGCATTGATGATCGTCTTTGCGCTTACGGCACGCGACGCCGCCAATATTGGTTGGGCTTCAAGCAGCCAAAGGGTCAGACGCCCAGGTCAAAGGTTTGTGACCGGGTGTGCCCCTATTCCTGGTAGGAGTACCGCTCCTCACGCCAGACGTCGCCGGTGATGTGATAGCCGCGCTCCTCCCAGAAGCCGCGTCGGGCATACCGCTGATAGTCAACGGCGCCAACCCATTTGGGGCCTTTCCAGCCGTAGAGATGGGGCAGCACGAGTCGAAGAGGCCACCCATGCTCGGGACTCAGCTGCTCGCCGTCGAGGTGGGTGGCGAACACCGCCCGCGGCGAGGAAAGATCCTCAAGCCGGATGGTGCTGCTATACCCGCGAGCGGCCGAGACAAGAACGTGCTGGACGTCGTCGTTGGGTGGCGCCAGCTCGATGATGGTCCGGGCAGCCACCCCCGACCACTGCAGGTTCAGCGTGGTGTAGCGCGAGACACAGTGGTGGTCGGCCCGAACAATGACCTGCGGCAACGACATCAGATCGGTCCACGACAAAGCCAGGGCCTCACCGTCACGAGTGTCGCCGCCGATCCGCAGCGACCACGTAGCCAGGTCGATCTGAGGAATGCGTCCGTAGTGCACCGGTCGCAGCACCGGCGACAGGCGTTGGCCCGGTGGCAGAGGCCGCGGCTCTGCGAGCCCGGACGAGCTCATGATCCCTGCGCCGCCTCCGCGAACATGGTGTTAACCAGGTTGGCTGCATAGACCGTGTCTGCGTCATCGACGTCGAGGTGCCAGACCAGCCGCACCGCGCGCTCGTTGACCGCATAGATCCGAAGACCGCGCTGCTCAGCGACCGAGACGAAGTCGGCGGCCGCCCAGCCCGCCTGAGCAACATCGACGATGACGATGTTGGTCTGAACGTGCGCCGGGTCGATGACCCCCGCGAACCGGCTCGCGACCGCTTCGCTAAAAGCGCGGGCGCGGGCGTGGTCGTCGGCCAGGCGTTCGACGTGGTGGTCCAGTGCCCATAATCCGGCCGCTGCAAGAATCCCCGCCTGGCGCATGCCACCGCCGTAGCGCTTGCGCCACACGCGTGCCTCGGCGAGGTGGTCTCGTGATCCGGCCAGGACCGAGCCGACCGGCGCGCCGAGTCCCTTGCTCAGGCAGACCGAGACGGTATCGAACTGTTGGCCGTATTCCGCGAGCTCGATGCCCGTGGCGACGTGGGCGTTCCACAGGCGGGCACCGTCCAGGTGCATTGCCACGCCGAGGGGCCGGGTGGCCTCACGCAGGGCCCGGATCGCCTCGAGCGGCTGGACCGTGCCGCCGCCGAAGTTGTGGGTGTTCTCCACGACTATCGCCTTTGTCGACACCTGGTAAGTCCCGGCATCGGGCTGCATCAGCCGCAACGGCGCGGCCGGGTCAAGCAGGCCCCGCGGTGCCGGCCAGGATCGCGACGAGATGCCGGAGAACACAGCGGCGGCACCCATCTCGGCCCGCAGCACATGGGCAAGCTCGTCGGCGATGAGCTCCTGGCCCGGCCCGACGTGCAGTCGGATCGCGAGCTGGTTGGCCATTGACCCCGAGGGGGTGAACAAACCCGACTCGTGACCGAGCAGGTCCGCGATGCGATCCTCCAGCGCCAGGACCGTCGGGTCCTCGCCATAGACGTCGTCGCCGACCTCAGCTGATGCCATCGCCATCCTCATGGCGACCACCGGTTTGGTGATCGTGTCAGACCTCAGGTCCACGATGCGGTCCGTCATGCGGAAAGCATCTCAGCCACAAGAAACGCAAGCTCGAGACTCTGCTGGTGGTTCAGACGTGGGTCGCACAGGGTCTCGTAGCGCATCTGCAGGTCAGCGTCGACGATTTCGCCGGACCCACCCAGACACTCGGTGACGTCATTGCCGGTGAGCTCGATGTGTATGCCTCCAGGGACGGTGCCCAGAGCCCGGTGCACCTCGAAGAAGCCACGAACCTCATCGACAACATCGTCAAAACGGCGCGTCTTGTAGCCTGAGGGCGCCTCGAACGTGTTGCCGTGCATGGGGTCACAGATCCATGTCACCACCGCTTCCGAGGCCGTCACCTTCTCCACGATCGGGGGCAGAGCATCGCGAACCGTGCTGGAACCCATCCTCGTGATGAACGTCAGCCGCCCCGGCTCACGCTCGGGGTCAAGTTTGTCGATGAGACGCAGGAGGTAGTCCGGGTCGGCTTTGGGACTCACCTTGACGCCGATGGGGTTGCGAATCCGGGACAGGAAGTCGACGTGCGCTCCGCCGAGGTCGCGGGTGCGTTCCCCCACCCAGACAAAGTGGCTGGAGACGTCATACGGCATCCCTGTGCGTGAGTCGATGCGCGTCAGGGGTCGCTCGTAGTCCAGCACCAGCGCCTCATGGCTGGCAAAGAACTCCACCGTGCGCAAGGCATCGAAGTCGGCACCACAAGCAGCCATGAACTTCATCGCCTTGTCGATGTCCCCCGCGATGCGTTCGTAGCGCGAGTTGGCCGAGTTCGCGACGAACCCGCGGTTCCAGTCGTGGACGTGGCGCAGATCGGCGAAGCCACCGGTAGTGAACGCCCGGACGAGGTTGAGCGTCGCCGAGCTCGCGTTGTAAGCCCGCACGAGGCGATCCGGATCGGGCGTGCGCGCCTCGGCGGTGAACGGCCAGTCGTTGACCATGTCCCCGCGGTAGGTCGGCAACGTGAGGCCATCACGGGTCTCGTCGTTGCTACTGCGGGGTTTGGCGAACTGGCCCGCGATCCGGCCGACCTTGATGACCGGCATGCTCGCCCCATAGGTCAGAACCGCCGCCATCTGCAGGATCGTCTTGATCCGGTCACGGATGTTGTCGGCGGTGGCCGAGACAAACGTCTCAGCGCAGTCTCCACCCTGCAGGACAAACGCCTTACCGACCGCCGCTTCGCCCAACCGAGCCTTGAGCACGTCACACTCACCGGCGAAGACCAGCGGCGGATAGCTCGACAGCGTCCGGACAGCGCTCGCGAGCGCCTCGGCATCGGGCCATTGCGGCTGCTGGGCGGCTGGCAGGTCGCGCCATGCATCAAGGCCGGCGATGACGTCAGGGGTTGCGTCGATTCTGGCTGGGTTGCTCACGACTGCAAGCCTAGTTGCCCGATCGGGTGGACGACTCCCCTGTCCATGTCAACCGAAGAAGACCTCAGCCTCGGCCAACCGCTCGCGTGGCACCGTCTTGAGGGTTCCGACCGCCTCGGCCAATGGAACCCGCACGATGTCGGTGCCGTGTAGCGCGACCATCTTGCCGAAGTCCTTGTCGTGAGCGGCGTCAGCGGCATGCAGGCCGAACCGGGTGGATAGCACGCGGTCGAATGCCGTGGGCACACCGCCACGTTGCAGGTGCCCCAGGATGACCGAGCGAGTCTCGATGCCTGTGCGCTTCTCGATCTCGTCTGCCAGCCAGTCGGCGATCCCGCCGAGGCGGATGTGTCCGAAGGCATCCAGCTCGCCGGTCTTGAGAGACTCTGCGCCGCCCAGTGGCAGCGCGCCCTCGGAGGTCACCACGATCGGAGCCACACCCCGGTCGAAACATGAGAGCACCAGAGCCGCAACCTCATCGATGTCGAACTCACGTTCGGGCACCAGGATTACGTTGGCTCCCCCGGCCATCCCGGCATGCAGGGCGATCCAACCGGCGTGCCGGCCCATGACCTCGACGACGAGCGCGCGATGGTGCGACTCGGCTGTCGTGCGAACCCTGTCGATCGCCTCGGTCGCGATCATCACGGCGGTGTCGAACCCGAAGGTGTAGTCGGTCGCGGACAAGTCGTTGTCAATGGTCTTGGGCACCCCGATGACACCGAGCCCATCGTCGGTGAGCTTCTTGGCCACACCGAGGGTGTCCTCGCCGCCGATCGCGATCAGCGCGTCGATGCCGGCATCCTGGATATTGGTCCGGATCCGGTCCAGCCCACCGTCCACCTTGTAAGGGTTGGTTCGTGAGGACCCCAAGATGGTGCCGCCACGGGCCAGAATCCCTTGCACGTCGGTGACGCCCAGCGGTCGGATCAGGCCCTCCAGGGGTCCCTTCCAGCCGTCGCGGAAGCCAACGAACTCATGGCCGTAAGCCTGGACTCCCCTGATCACCGCCGCCCGGATAACCGCGTTCAGTCCCGGACAATCTCCGCCGCCTGTCAACATTCCGATGCGCATGGCAGCCAATCTACAGTTCATTTGCCGGCTCTCCGTCGCTAGGGTCGCTGGCATGACGTTCTCGATCGTGGCCCGTATCGGTGATGCCTACGGCGTGGCCGTGGCCAGCAAGTTCATCGCCGTGGGTTCCGTGGTCCCGGCGGCCCGACTCGGAGCTGGTGGCGTCGCCACCCAGGCCACGGCCAAGGTCTCGTATGCAGCGGACGGCCTGGCTTTGCTGGGCGCCGGAGTGAGCGCCGCGGACACCGTTGCCAGGCTCACCGCGCTGGACGAGGGATGCGAGAACCGTCAGCTTGGCGTGGTTGGCGCCACGGACCAGAGCACCTACACAGGACGGGAGTGTATGCACTGGGCCGGCGGCCTGCATGGCGGCGACAAAGACGGTGGCTATGCCATTCAGGGCAACATCCTGGCGGGCGAGCGGGTCGTTCTGGACATGGAGCGGGCGTGGCTCGACAACCCCCACCTGTTCATGGCTCCACGGCTGGTGCAAGCTCTGTTGGCCGGTGACCGCGCGGGTGGTGACAAGCGGGGACGCCAGTCGGCCGCCCTGTATGCAGTGGCCCCCGGCGCCGGGTACGACCACTGTGGCGTCCTGGCCGACTTGCGCGTCGACGACCACCCGGGCGCGCCCGACGAGCTGGCCCGGCTGCTGGATCTCCATGACCTCTACTTCGGCTCCGCCCAGACGGTTCTGCCCCTGAAAGGCGCCTTGGCCGATGAGGTACGCCGGCATCTGATCACTCTCGGCAGAGACCAACCAGAGCTGCACGATGCCCTGAAGGACTGGGCGGGCGAGGCCAACCTTGAGATGCGGATGACCCCGGACGGGATCGACAGCCGCGTCCTGCAGGCGCTGCGGGAGGCCGTCGCATGAGCAGTCCCGGCGAGGGGGGGCAGATCGGGGTCGTTCTGTCCGTCGATGCCGGCACAACGGGCGTGACCGTGCTGCTGGTCACCGCCGAGGCCGAGGTCATCGGCCGCGGTTATGCCGAGTTCGCCCAGCACTTCCCCCATCCCGGGTGGGTCGAGCATGCCCCCGAGGAGATCTGGCAGGCCACCCAGACCGCGACCCGGGTGGCCCTGGATGCGGCACCCCACGCCGCGGTGATGGCCGTGGGGATCACCAACCAGCGCGAGACCGCGGTCCTGTGGGACCGGCGGACACTGGCCGCGCCCCGGCGGGCGATCGTCTGGCAGGATCGGCGCACCTCGGCGATCTGTGAGCGACTGGAATCTGCCGGTCATGGCCCGCGCGTCACCGAGCTGACCGGCCTGCGGCTGGACCCGTACTTCACTGGGACCAAGCTGACCTGGTTGCGCGAGAACGACCCCAGGGCATGGGCCGGCGTACAGTCCGGCCAGGTAGCCGTTGGCACCGTCGACTCCTACCTGGTCGCCCGGATGACCGGCGGCACCGCACACGTCACCGATGCCTCGAACGCCTCGCGAACCCTGTTGTATGACGTTCAGCAGGGCGCGTGGTCGCCCGAGCTCTGCGATCTTCTGGGGGTCCCGCTGGGCGCACTGCCCGAAGTGGTGCCCAACTGGGGCGAGTTCACCCGCACCGACCCCTCGGCCTTCCTGGGCGTTGACGCCCCCATCTCGGGAATGGCCGGCGACCAGCAGGCCGCCCTGTTCGGACAGGCCTGTTTCAGCGTGGGCGAGGCCAAGTGCACCTACGGCACCGGCTCGTTCATCCTGGTTAACACCGGAAAGACGTTGCAGCGCAGCGATGCCGGTCTGCTTTCGACCGTCGCCTGGCAGGGACCTGACGCCAGCTTGACCTACGCCCTGGAGGGCGCGATCTTCGTCACCGGCGCGGCAGTGCAATGGCTGCGCGACGGCCTGCAGATCATCGGCTCTGCGGCCGAGACGGCAGCCATCGCGAACACCGTCCAGGACTCGGGGGGTGTGGTCTTCGTACCGGCGCTGACCGGCCTGGGCGCGCCGCACTGGGATCCGCAGGCACGGGGCTCCATCCAGGGCATCACCCGTGGCACCACTCGTGCACACCTGGTCCGGGCGACTCTGGAGGCGATTGCCTTCGAGGTGCGCGACGTGTTCGATACCATCCAGACACCGATCCCGGTGCTGCGCGTCGACGGTGGAGCAAGTGAGAACCCGCTCCTCATGCAGATGCAGGCCGATCAGCTCGCAGTGCCGGTCGAGCGCCCCAGGATCGCGGACACCACCGGCCTGGGCGCAGCATTCCTGGCCGGTCTCGGCACCGGCGTGTGGTCCAGCCAGGAGGAGATCGCCGCTACCTGGGCGCTGGAACGCCGCTTCGAGCCCAGCCGCGGCGCGGGTAAGTCCGCCGACGCGGCATACCGGCAATGGTTGAAGGCGGTCGAACGCAGCAAGGGGTGGGAAGAACAGCCCGTCCGCTGACCTTGCGAACGGGCCGCCTCCCGTGGACCGCCTCCCCGCGGATCTGTGGCTACATCTAGCCTCTGGGTGGAAGTTTCTCGACAAACACCAAGGACCCCACCGATGATCGAGGCTCACGGCCTGACCATGCGCTACGGAAAGAAGACGGCGGTAGACGACGTCTCGTTCACCGTGCACCCCGGGAAAGTCACCGGCTTCCTCGGCCCGAACGGCGCCGGGAAGTCCACGACAATGCGGTTGATCGTCGGTCTGGACCACCCCACTGCCGGCACGGTGACCGTCAACGGCCGTCGCTACGACCAGCACCGCGCCCCCATGCAGGAGGTCGGCGCGCTGCTGGACGCGAAGGCCGTGCACACCGGTCGCAGCGCCTACAACCACCTGCTCGCGATGGGTGCGACACACGGCATCGGCAAGACGCGCGTGAAGGAGGTCATCGAGATGACCGGGCTCGAGCCCGTCGCCAAGAAGCGGGTCGGTAGCTTCTCCCTCGGCATGGGCCAGCGCCTTGGCGTCGCCTCCGCGCTGCTCGGCGACCCGCACACCCTGATCCTCGACGAACCCGTCAACGGACTTGACCCCGAGGGGGTCGTCTGGGTCCGCAACCTGGTGCGCTTTTTCGCCAGCCAGGGACGCACCGTCTTCCTTTCCTCGCACCTTATGAGCGAGATGGCCCTCACTGCCGACCACATCATCGTTGTCGGCCGCGGAAAAGTGCTGGCGGACGCACCTGTGGCCGATATCGTCGCGCGTGCGGCCGGCACAACCGTGCGGGTGCGCAGCCCCCAGGCTGCCCGGCTCGTCGAGCTGCTGTCCGGGCGCGGCGTCTCCATCAAGTCCACGACTCCCCAGCTGCTCGAGGTCACCGGCAGCACTGCCCAGCAGATCGGCGAGGTCGCCGCAGCGGCCCAGCTCGTACTGCACGAGCTCACCCCAGTGAACGGCTCCCTCGAAGACGCCTACATGGCGCTCACGCAGGAATCCGTCGAGTACCACTCGACAAATACTGGCCTGACCCGCGTGGATCCCGACCACCCCGGCGCAGACCTCCCGCAGTCCTTGGCGGAAGGCGCGATCCGATGAACACCAGCACCCTCACCTCCCCCAAAACGACCTCGCCGCACGACAGTCTGCCCGGCGCCGACGCGCACCTCACCTTTGCGCGGGTCGTGAGGTCCGAGTGGATCAAGTTCCGAACCCTGCGTTCCACGATCTGGACGCTGGCGATCACGCTCGCCCTGATGGTCGGGATCGCGGCTCTGCTCTCAGCAGTCGGCGCCTCGCAGTCCGATGGAGCCAGCGGTGACGGCAGCAGCATCGTGGTGATCACGGTGGCGACCACGCTGGCCCAGCTCGCCGTGACGATTCTGGGCGTGCTCGTGGTCACCGGCGAATACTCCACCGGGATGATTCGCTCGACCCTGACCGCAGTCCCACGGCGTCTACCCGCCTTGTGGGCCAAGGGCGTCGTGCTGGCCGTCTCGATATTTGTGGTCTCCAGCGTCGCCGTGGCGATCTCGCTGGCCGTCATGCAACTGATCCTTGGCGCCAAGAGACAGGCGCCTGATCTCGGTAACAGTGACACGGTGCGCGTCCTGGTGGGGGTGCCGCTCTACCTCACCGCCATTGCCTTGTTCGCGTTTGCCATCGGTGCCGTGCTGCGGCACTCGGCCGCCGCGCTCGCAACCGTGCTGGGCCTGCTCCTCGTGATCGAGAACCTGTTTCTGTTCCCATGGAGGCCGTTCCAGCTGATCAGCCCATTCCTGCCAGGCACTGCGGGATCCAAGATCTTCACGCCCCAGGGGCAGATTGACCTGATGTCCCGGGGCACGGTGGGCGCTGTCCTTGGCCCGTGGCAGGGCTACGGGGTCCTGCGTGCCTGGGTACTGGTCCTGCTCACGGTGGCCGCTGTGCTCCTGCGTCGCCGAAACGTCTGACGCTGCAAGCCTTACCGGCTGGCCGGGACCGCTTAAGCGTCGCCCGGCCAGCCGGCGTGCATGGCCCTCAGGAAACCTCCGACAGCGCCTTTGCGATGATCGTGGTCTCCTCCTCGAGCGATGAAGGCAAGTGGTACCGCTCACCGTCCACCACGTCGATGAGGGACAACTTGGAACGGATCTCCTCAGGGGTGTTCTTGCCCAGCACGACGCCGTGGGTCTCGGCGACGAAGATCCTCGCGATCCTGCCACCGGCCACGGAGTAGACGTGTCCGGTGACCGCACATTCTTCATGCGCGAGGTAGGCGACCAGAGGGCTCACCGAGCCGGGCGAGACCTTGTCAGCAAGGGCGCCCAAAATGTCCTCGGTCATCCGGGTGGCCGCGATCGGCGCGATGGCGTTGACCTTGATGCCGTGGCTGGCGCCCTCGAGCGCGAGGACCCGGGTCAACCCGGCCAGACCGGCCTTGGCTGCGCCGTAGTTGGCTTGACCGAAGTTGCCGAAAAGCCCCGAGGCCGAGCTGGTGTTGACGATGCGGCCATAGCCCTGTTCACGCATCAGGCGATACGCCGGCTGACTGACGTAGAGAGCGCCTTTGAGGTGCACGTCGATCACCGACTGAATCATGGCGTCATCCATCTTGTGGAACGCCTTGTCACGCAGGATTCCCGCATTGTTGACCAGGATGTCGACACGGCCGAACGCATCGATCGCGGCCTTCACGATCGCCTGCCCACCTTCAGGAGTGGCAACGCTGTCATGGTTGGCCGCCGCGATACCACCAAGGGTGGTGATCTCGTCGACGACCCGGTCGGCGGCGGACAAAGAAGAGCCGCTGCCGTCCAATGCCCCACCCAAGTCGTTCACCAAGACTTGAGCCCCCCGGCGTGCAAGCTCGAGCGCGTGACTGCGCCCGAGACCCCCACCGGCACCAGTGATGATGGCTACGCGTCCGTCAAAGCGCATATCAGACATAGTCATACCCCTTTTTGTCGATGACTAGCGGCTCGACCGGCGGCTGCTGACCGAGCGGACGTACGTCTTGGAGCAGCGCGGAGCGCTGCGACCTGCACAGAATCAGCTGGCGCCGCTGCCGGGGGCGAGCCGACAAAGGACGCGAGCACCGCCAGCAGGGCGTGCTTCTGGCTGTAGCCCAGCCGAGGATCCTGGCGGATCGAGTCCTCGGTCTGGCTCGAGCGTTCCCCAATGGCTGGACGGGCTATGCCTGCCGCGCGAAGGAGCATTGTCTCGGCCGACACGCTGAGCGCTTCGGCGAGAGCACTCAGGACCGCGATCGAAGGCAGCGCCAGCCCATGCTCGATCTGACTCAGGTAAGGGTTGGAGATGCGGGCTAACTCGGCCGCCTGACGAAGCGTCAGCTGGGCAAGCTGACGCTGGCTTCGCACGTACGCGCCAAAAGCGTCGTACAACTGGTCATTTGTCGAACCACTCACCAGACCACCCCTCACAGGCCCCCCGGGGGGTGCGAGCCAAAATGCTAACTGCAATCTAGCAGGTGCTTGGTGAGACGGGCTATTGAAACGCCAGTCAATTGCCAGGTTGACACCGGTTTGGCGGCACACCCGGGGCATCCCGATCAGGACGCGGCTCAGCCTCGCGATATTCGCAGATCTCTGCGTTGGTCTCAAGCCTTTCGCCTGACATCTTTAGTGACCCAGCCACACCTGTGTCCACCGCATACCGGTGGTGTCCGCAACCTGCGAGGATGGGTGCTCGTATGCGCCTCTTACGCAATCTCTTCGGATCCCTGCCACCTGAGGTGGTGGTTCTCACCGCGGTGGCGTTCTCGGTAGCTCTGGGCTTCGGGATCGTCGCCCCGGCGATTCCGCTGTTCGCCAAGGACTTTGGCGTCAGCGACTTCGCTGCGGGGGCGGTCATCTCAGTGTTCGCGCTCGTGCGCTTCGCCTGCGCACCAATGGCGGGTCGGTTCGTCAACCGCTTCGGCGAGCGCTTGGTCCTGGCCACCGGGATCGGGATCGTCGGGGTGTCCAGCTTTCTGGCCGGGCTTTCCGGCAACTACGCACAGCTGCTCGTGCTGCGCGGCATCGGCGGCTTCGGGTCAGCGATGTTTACCGTCTCCTCCTTCGCGCTTCTGCTGCGTGTGGTGTCCCCGGACCAGCGCGGCCGGGCGGCCGGCACCTACCAGACCGGATTTCTGCTAGGAGCCATCGCCGGCCCCGCCTTCGGCGGTCCGCTCACGGCGTGGTCCCTACGCGCTCCTTTCTTCGTTTACGCAGCTACCCTGCTGCTCGCCGGGAGTCTGGCAACGGTGTTCCTGGCGCGGACCGCTCTACGCGAGCACGAGGTCATCGCGGGCACCGCAGATCACGCACCCACCCCACTGCTGACCGCAGTGCGCAGCTCGGCCTACCGAGCCGCGGTGGCGAACAACTTTGCGGTCGGCTGGGCGATCTTCGGGGTCCGCTCATCGCTGGTTCCCCTGTTCGTCGTGGAAGGGTTGCACCTTGGTCCGTCATGGACCGGCGCCGGGCTGGTGCTCTCCGCAGCTGTGCAGGGACTGGTCCTGGTCCCGGCAGGCCGGCTGGTTGATACCCGCGGACGGCGCACGTTCATGCGTGCAGGGGCGGCCTTCTCACTGGTGGCAGGGGTCGCGATGGCGCTCGCCGGAGGCGCGCCGCTCTTCCTGGCCGGAATGGCTCTCTATGGCACGGGCTCAGCGCTTCTCGGGGTATCCTCGGCCGCCGTCGTCGGCGACGTGATAGGCGGGCGAGGCGGCACGCCAGTTGCGGCCTTCCAGATGGCCTCGGATGCCGGCGCCTTCCTCGGCCCCCTGGTCGCCGGCGTACTCGCCGACGCGGCATCCTTCGAGGTGGCGTTCCTCGCGACCGCAGCGGTCTCCGGGCTCGCGTTCGTGACAACCTTGGTGATGCCGGAAACCCAGCGGGAACCTCGCGGCGCCTGACGGCAGACCGCCCGGATCCGGCTAGGGGTTGGACCCGCCGAGAACTCGGCCGGTCGATAGAGTCATCGCGTGCTGAATTCGAGGATCACAGCCATGCCTACCACGACTGTCACCGCCTGCGGGTGGGACCTCCTCTGATGCATCCCAACGTCGTCGTCGGAGGTGGCATCGTTGGGCTGTCGGTGGCCAAGGCGCTGCAGGAGCTTGACCCGGGCCGCAGCACGGTCCTGGTGGAGAAAGAGCCGTCGGTGGCGCTACACCAGAGCGGCCACAACTCCGGCGTCATTCATTCGGGCCTCTACTACACGCCAGGTTCGCTCAAGGCGCGCCTGGTATTGAAGGGCGCCCACGACCTGTTGGCCTACTGCCGCGAGCACGGCATCCCTTTCGATGTCTCGGGAAAGCTCGTGGTTGCCACCCGCAAGCAGGACATCGTCAAGCTGGACTATCTCCTGGCCCGGGGTCAGCAGAACTCAGTTCCCGTTCGACACGCAGATCTGGACGAGGTGGCCGCGCGGGAGCCCGCCCTTCGTGTCCTTGGTGCCCTCCTCGTGGAGTCCACCGGCAGGGTGGACTATCGCAAGGTTGCCGCTGCGCTGGCGGACGAGGTTCTCGCCCGTGCGGGAACGATTCGGTGCGCCGAACCCGTCCAGTCCGTCACGACGGTCTCTGGTGAGGTGCGAGTGCACACCTCAAAGGACGTCATCGTGGCCCACCGGGTGGCGGTGTGTGCCGGTCTGCACTCCGACCGCCTGGCCCGTGCCTCAGGGATCGACCCAGGCGTGAGAATCCTGCCGTTCCGGGGTGAGTACAGCGAGCTCGTCCCCGAACGCGCGGAACTGGTCCGCGGGCTGGTGTACCCCGTCCCCGACCCTGACCTGCCCTTCCTCGGTGTCCACCTGACTCGAGGGCTGGACGGCGTGGTCCACGTGGGTCCCAACGCCGTACCGGCGCTGGCCCGTGAGGGATACTCCTGGCGCATGTTCTCGGCCCGGGACCTGGCCGAGACCCTTGGCTATGGCGGCACGTGGCGCCTGGCGCGCAAGTATGGCTGGATCGGAGCTCAGGAGGTCTCCCGGTCCTTGATCGGACGCTCGTTGCTCAAGGAAGCAAGGCAGATGGTCCCCGAGCTCAGGGCGAGTGACCTGCGCTCGTCGATGTCTGGAGTGCGAGCCCAGGCCGTGGCTAAGGATGGGCGCCTCGTCGACGATTTTCTCTTCCGACGAGCGGGCGATGTGCTGCACGTCCTGAACGCCCCGTCTCCGGCTGCGACCGCCTGCCTGCCCATCGGAGCGCACATCGCCCAAGAACTGCTCGCATCGGGAACCCCTGGCTCCATCACGAGTCGCTCGTAGGCCAGCGTTGAGCTCCGCCACCACAAGATCCCACCATGGGCGCGCTGAACGGGTCGCTCACTCTTGAACGTGCCACCGGTACTGCGCCGGTGTTGCGTTCCTCCCGGGATCTGGATCTTCACCCAGAGCGCACTCGGCTCTTGCGCAGGAGTCGGCAGAACCCGCCAAATGGCCTCACACGCTAACTGGCCGCGCGCTCGTCGCCCTGCGATTCCGGCGGGTGGCCCTGGTCGTCCGGCGTGCCGTCGCCCGGGACTGATCCCGAGGCTCCACTTTGTTCACCGCGAGCAGGCGGGTCCTCGTGCACGGGCGTGGCACCATCACCCTTCATGCCCTTGTCCATCTTGTCGATCTTGTCTGCCGCTTCTTGCTGCAGTTCCTTGGCCTTTGTCCTGGCAGCCGCCAGCAGACGGTCCTTCATGGAGGTGGCGTACATGTCGACGTACTCCTGACGCGACAGCAGCATCAACTCGTACATGATTTCGTCGGTGACAGAGCGCAGGACGAACCTGTCATCCTCCATGCCTTCATAGCGGGAGAAGTCCAGCGGCTTACCGATCCGCACCCCGATACGCATGATCTTGGGGACTCTCTTGCCGCTCGGCTGTGCCTTGTCCGTCCCGATCATGGCCACCGGCAACACCGGGCAACCAGCCTGGAGAGCCATCCTGGCCACACCGGTACGCCCGCGATAGAGCCGACCGTCGGGCGAGCGGGTGCCCTCCGGATAAATACCGAGCAGGTCACCGCGGCGCAGAACCTTCAGGCCGCTATTTACCGCTGCCTGACCGGCGCGTCCGCCGGAGCGGTCCACCGATAGCTGGCCGGCGCCTTTGAAGAAAGCCGCAGTCGCCCGGCCCTTGACGCCTCGACCCGTGAAGTAGTCGGACTTGGCCAAGAAAGTGACTCTGCGCGAGACCACCAGTGGCAAGAAAATCGAGTCGGAGAACGAGAGGTGGTTGCTAGCAAAGATCGCGGCACCCTCGGTCGGGATGTTCTCTTCACCCTCGACCCACGGACGGAACAACAACCTGAGGATCGGCCCGAGAATGAGGGTCTTGAGCACCCAGTAGAACAAATCGGAACATCTCCTTCGGCTCAGAGAGCAGACCCATTGACGACGCGTGAATCCTACGACACTATGCGCGGGTACCGGGTCGTGCGAGGATTCCCTATAAGGACCAGCGCTGACCCTTCGAGAACTCAGGAGCGAACCTGTGGCCATTCTGACCGGGGCCGAACCGTTCAATTATGACGGATCCGACGTCGGGGTGCTGTTGTGTCACGGCTTCACCGGCACCCCGCAAAGCATGCGTCCGTGGGGTCAGTATCTCGCGGACCGGGGCTACACAGTGCGCCTGCCCCTGCTGCCCGGACATGGGACCACCTGGCAGGAGATGAATCGCACCGGCTGGCAGGACTGGTACTCCTGTGTTGACACGACATTTCGCGAGCTGCACCAGAGCTGTGAACGTGTCTTCGTCGGCGGTCTGTCCATGGGCGGTGCCTTGTCCCTGCAACTGGCTCAGGAACACGGCCCACGCATCAGCGGCCTGGTTCTGGTCAACCCCGCCGTCAAGTTCGACGATCCGCGCACCCGCCTGCTCCCCGTCCTGAAGCACCTCATGGGGTCGGTGGAGGCCATCGGCAACGACGTCAAGAAGCCAGGGGTCACCGAGCTCGCCTACACCCGCACTCCGCTGAAGGCCTCTCACTCCCAGATGATCGCGTGGAACTCGGTCATTCGGGACCTGCCGGAGGTTACCCAGCCGGTGCTGCTCCTGCGCTCAACGCAGGACCATGTCGTCCCCGCGTCAAGCTCGGCGCTGATCCTGTCCAGGATCTCGAGCCGTGATGCCACCGAAATCCTTCTCCAGGACTCGTATCACGTGGCCACCATTGACAATGACGCTCCACGCATCTTTGACGAGTCCGCCAAGTTCATCGAACGCATCGCGCTGAAGTGAACGATCCAGACCGTCGGAGCTGGTCCGACGGATTCGATGATGACGCGATATTCGCTGACATCGTGGCTCACCTGAACGATGATGTGAGCCAAGAGCCTGCGGTAGCCGAGCCGACAGCCGACGACGCGGCAGCCGGCATCGAGACGACCGATACGACCTTCGGCGAGACAACCCCCGACTCGAAGGCCGAAACGACCTCCGAGTCAACCGATCTGTCCCACGATGACAGGCTGCAAGCCGGGCCGAACCAGTGGCCCATCAACCCGCCACTGTGGCTGCCTGCGCATAACGACCCTCAGACCGACCCTCAGACCGACTCTCAAACCGACTCTCAAACCGACTCTCAAACCGACTCCGCTCCACAACCCTGGCGGGCACATGAGGTGGACGACGACTACGAGGACCACTTCGAACCACCACCGGTGAGTCCCCTGCCGGCCGGCGACCTACAGTTCTGGGGCATCATCGTCGGCATGTGTGGCGGGCCTTTGCTGCTGCTCTATCTCGTGCTCTTCAACCGAGACGCGAGCAGCTACTGGATACTCAGCGCCATCGCAATGTCTGTCGGTGGCTTCGCGCTGCTGGTCTCACGAATGCCCGGTCATCATGGGGATGACGACGACGGCGCACGGCTTTGACGCCAGGTCAGTCGGCCTGTTGTTCAGCGGGATAGCGAGCCAGGTCAGCCGCCCCGATCAGACCAGCGTCGTTGCCCAGCTGGGCAGCCACGATGCGAGCCTCGGGCCGGTATCCGCGACCGGCCAGCTGGCGCTTGAACGTCTCGCGCGCTGAGGTCAACAACAGATCGCCTGCAGCGCTCACGCCGCCGCCGATGACGAACATGCCGGGGTCGAAGGCCGCAGCCAGGTTGGCGATACCAATCCCCAGCCAGCTGCCGACCTCGGCGAGAAGCTCGCGAGCGGTCGGGTCACCATCACGTGCGGCTTCGGTGATCAGCGGGCCGGTCAGATTCCCCACAACGCCGTCAACACGATTCAGCAGGTCACTGGCAATGGGAGAGTTGGCCGAGAACAGTGAGTGAGCTTCTCGCACCAACGCGTTGCCACTGGCGTACTGCTCCCAGCACCCACGGTTGCCGCACTCGCAACGGTGGCCGCCCGGCACGACCTGCATGTGTCCGAACTCCCCGGCGATGCCGAAGCGACCTCGTTGCACCTGACCGTTGATGAGGATGCCGCCGCCGATGCCCGTCCCCAACGTGATCATCATGACGTGGGTCTCGCCCTGCGCTGCGCCGAACTTCCATTCGGCCCAGACCGCCGCATTGGCGTCGTTGTCGACGAAGATCGGCACCGCCACACGCTTTTGCAGGGCTTCCTGGAGAGGTTCGTGCCGCCAAGACAGATGTGGGGCGAAGACCACTGTCGCCCGGTCCGCCGCGACGAAACCGGCAGCACCGATACCAACGGCAGCGACTGCCTCGGGGCTGACAGCCTGCATCAGCTCAGCAACGACCTCGACGATCGTTCCCTCGACGACCGATGGGCTTTTGGAACGGTGCGGGGTGTCCCGACGCGCACGGTGTGTCACCTGGCCGTCGGCGTCGACCACGCCACCGGCCACCTTCGTGCCACCAATGTCGATTCCTATGGCAAGCCGGGGGGTCATGCGGCTCGGCAGGTCATGCCTGGGCCTGAGCAGCGAGGTCGGCGGCGCCGATCATACCGGCGTCGTTGCCCAGTCTGGCCAGGGCAAAGCGAGCCTCCGGCCGGTGTCCGCGGCCCGTCAGCTGGCGGCGAAAGGCGGCAAGAGCGGGATCGATCAGCAGAGCCCCTGCCTCGGACACTCCCCCGCCCAGGACGATCAGCTCAGGGTCGAGAATGGCTGCGACCGAGGCCAGCCCCTCCCCGATCCAGACGCCGAGATCGGCCAGCAACTCGATCGCAGCAGGATCGCCCTCCGCCGCCGCTCTGGTGACGTCCGGTCCCCTCAACGCGGCGGGATCCCCGCCGCACAGCTCACCCAGACGCGCACCGAGCGGTGATCCGGAGACGACGAGATCCTGTGCCTCACGGACCAGAGCAGTGCCGCTTGCGTACATCTCCCAGCAGCCACGATTGCCACAACCGCAACGAATTCCGCTCGGAACCACCCGCATATGCCCGAGCTCGGCGGCCACGCCGAAGGCTCCGTGCATCAGTACGCCGTCGACCACGACGCCGCCACCGATGCCGGTGCCGACAGTGACCATGACCATATTGGCGGCGTCGACGGCGGCACCGAAGCGGAACTCGCCCCACGCCGCGGCGTTGGCATCGTTCTCGATGGTGACAGGCAACTCGAGAGCCGACTCGAGCCGCTGCTTGAGCGGCTCATCTCGCCAGGCAAGGTTCGGAGAGAAATACACCATGGACCCTGAACGGTCGATGAAGGCGGCGCAAGCAACACCGACGGCGTCGATCTTGTGATCCGAGGACAGCTCCCGGGTCAGGCTGGCTGCCTCCCCAACGATGGCAGTAGGGTCAAGAGCTGGAGTGTCCCTGCGTCCCTGCGTCAGAATCATCCCCTTCTCGTCGATGACACCACCACTGATCTTGGTGCCACCGATGTCAAGCCCGATCGTGATGCTCACCAGCGTGATCCTTCGCTCTCGTCATCAACGGGTATGTCCTGGACGGGCGCACGACCCGGCTCAGGTGGACCCCCGGACGTCGGCCGGGCGGACGAGGTTGGATCCGATGCCCGTGACCACACGGCCACGTCCCGAAGGCTACCGGCCACGGACATGGCGAGGTCTGCAAGCATGTCCACAGTCTCGGGGCGCACCGATCGCAACAACTCGATCCCGCGACAAAACGGACAGACCCTGCAGGTTGAAGAGCTGTCGTGGCGCGGGGTATCGCCGTTTTCAGCCCCACACATGCTGCAGGTTCCTGCCGAGGGCTCATCGTTCGCCTTCGCATCGCCTGCCGGTTGATGGCCTGCGGGACCGGCGGCATGCGCCGCCTGCACCCAGGCAGGCTCTGGAGCCGGCTCACTGGGATAAGGACCGGATTCATCGCCGCGGCTATAGCTCGAGCGCGCCATCGTGGCCATGTCCTCGATCAACCGCGCGGCCTCCTGGGCGACCGTGCCGATCGTGGACGGGGATTGCTCAGTCATTCACGGGCCGCACTTTCTTGTTCATTCACGGGCCACACCTTTTCATCGGGTACAAACCGCACCCGAAGGGTTGCGTTACGCACAACGGCGCCGGTCACAACACACCGGCGTAAGACGCTGGGCAGTGACAGCACCCGGCGATGATCGGCCACAGATACGAGCAGCTCGTCGTCACGCCGTTTGAGGTCCACCTCGGCAGCCGTGACCAGCGGCAGCGGCAACGTCAGGAGGTAACCTCCATCTTCCGGCCGCACTGTCATGGCCTGGGCGGGCGCCGGCGTCAGAACATCACCGATCGCCCCCGTGCGCGCCCGGGCAAGTGCGGCGAGTGCGTCCGTGCCCACGGGCTCGTGCGAGAGGTAAGGGGTGATGACGATCGGCAAGGGCTCAAAGGAGCGACGGACCTCGGACAGCCCCCGTTGCTGGGCCTTATTCCAGCCGGCCAGCCACGACGAGTGCCTTGACTCCTGATCCGACCCTGGAGAATCCGACCCGAGAGCCGCCGCATCGGGGAAGACCCGGTTGACCACGACCTGGTCGACGGTCAGGCCGAAGAGCCGCAGCGAGGTCAGCGTCCGACGTGACTCAGCGATAACCACACGCTCGGGGGTCAGGACCAACCGCACGGAAGTCGTTTCGGCAGCAAGGATGGACTGGATCTCAAGCAGGGACTCCTGCCAACGGCGCAGGGTTTCCAGCACCTGAACCCCAGGCAGCGGCAGACCGGTGGCTGTTGCCGCGGCGGGACGAAGCGCTCGTAGGAGACCACGCTGAGCCGGTATGAGCCTCTCAAGGTGCCAGGCCAGAGCCTCGGGCAAAGCCAGCAACCGCAACGTTTCCGCAGTCGGTGCACAGTCAACAACCACCAGGTCCCATGGGCCGGACTCGACCTGTGTCCGCAGCTCGACCAGCGCGATGATCTCGTCGGCGCCGGGGAGCTGGGTCAGTTCGTCGGCGACCACCGGGTCGATGCCAAGGCCCTTGAATACAGTCAGGAGATAGTCCTGCACCGACCGCCAGGAACGTCGGGCGCTGTGCGAAGCGCTGATCTGCAGGGCGGACAGACCGGGCTCGACCTCGACGACCGTGTGGGGGTCATCGAGTCGGTTCACCAGGACAACGTCCAGAGCATCACCCAGTGAGTGGGCTGTATCGGTCGACATGACCAGAGTCTTGATTCCCGCACGAGCCGCTTGTACGGCGGTGGCCGCGGCAGTCGTGGTCTTGCCGACGCCCCCCTTGCCGGTAAAGAGTACGACTCTCACGAGATGTCCGAACGCCGGCTCAAGACCTCGGCACGTTTCTTCAGCTCCTTCAGCGCGGTGTCGATGATGACCTTCTCGGCCTTGCGTTTGAGTATGCCAAGCATGGGGATCTTGACGTCGACCGCTAGCCGGTAGGTGACCGCAGTGCTGGTGCCGTTGTCCTCAAGAGTGTAGGAGCCGTTCATTGCCTTGAGCACCTGGGCGGTGACCAGGTGCCACGAGACCACCCCGGTGCCGTCCTCTGCCACATCCCAGTCGTACTCTAAAACGTAGGTGTCCTTGATGGCACCGGCGGAAAGGGTGAACTCGACCTGGTCGGCCCATCCGTCACCGTCTTCCGAGATCAGTGTCGCTTTCTTCACCTCGCCAGCCCACTCGTGATAGCGGTCGAAGTCGGCAATGACATCGAGAATCACCCCAGGTGCAGCGGTGATGTCGATGCTGGACTCAGTGCGATCGGCCATGCAGCGAAGGTTACCCTGCGGGCCTTTGCCACTGAGCCAGGCAGGTGACGGTGACACTGTGCCCATCGATGTAGCGGCCCCGAAGCCACCCGTGAGGCACGACACCTGTGAGGTTGGTGACACGTGCGGATGGCGATCCCTGGACAGTCCAGGTACGCGGGCAACACCACCAACATGGCAGTCTAAGGACCCTTCGTGAAAGATGTATCGGTTCCCCCGCTCGTCGCGCCGCGGGTCACGGGCAACCTTTCGGATCTGCCGGTCCTCAACGGCGCCAGCCAGCCTGCCAAGGTGGCATTTTGCAAGCCGTCGTCGGGCACCTGGATTGATGTCACCAATGAAGAGTTCCTCGCCGACGTCCGCGCCCTGGCCAAGGGGCTGATGGCTTCCGGGATAGGCCTGGGCGACCGCGTCGCGATCATGAGCAGGACGCGCTACGAGTGGGCCCTGACAGACTTCGCCATCTGGATGGCCGGGGCAGTTTCGGTGCCAATCTATGAGACCTCCTCGGCCTTGCAGGTCAGCTGGATCGTCAAGGACGCGACGTGCTGTGCGGTGATCCTGGAGACGCCGACGCACGCCAGGATTCTGACTGAGGCCACCGCCGACGTGCTTGAACGTCCTGAGGTGTGGCAGATCGATTCCGGCGGGCTTGACGACCTCAAGGCGGCAGGCATCGAGATTACTGATGAGGCGCTCGAGGCCCGGCGCAGCCAGGTCAGTCGCGCCGACGTCGCCACGATCGTCTACACCTCGGGAACGACGGGCCGTCCCAAGGGCTGCCAGCTCACCCACGACAATTTCATGGCTCTGGCCGAGAACGCGACGGAGTCGATGAAGATGGTCGTTTGTGCCGAGGGGGCTTCGACACTGCTGTTCCTGCCTCTGGCCCACGTCTTCGCGCGGTTCATTCAGGTTGTCTGCGTCCATGCCGGGGTCCGGATGGGCTTCACCTCTGACGCCAAGACCCTGATCGCCGACTTCGGCACCTTCTCCCCCACCTTCATCCTGTCGGTGCCACGCGTCTTCGAGAAGATCTACAACTCCGCTCAGCAGAAAGCCGTCTCTGAGGGCAAGGGCAGGGGCAAGATCTTCCGGGCCGCAGCCGCGACGGCGATCGCCTGGAGCCAGGCACAGGAGAGCGACGAGCTGGGTCCACTCCTCAAAGCCAGGCATGTGTTCTTCGACAGGCTCGTCTACGGCAAACTGCGTGCCGCGATGGGTGGCAAGGTCGGGTATGCGGTGTCAGGTGGTGCCCCGCTTGGCGCCCCGCTCGGCCACTTCTACCGCGGCATCGGGATCACCGTGCTCGAGGGCTACGGGCTCACCGAGACCACGGCTCCGGCGACCTTGAACACTCCTGACCTGATCAAGATCGGCACCGTCGGCACCCCCCTGCCGGGCGTCGCCATCCAGATCGCCCATGACGGTGAGATCCTGATCAAGGGCAACAACGTCATGTCGTCCTACCGCAACAACGAGACGGCCACGCGCGAGGCACTGGTCGACGGTTGGTTCCATACCGGCGATATCGGAGAGCTCGACGAACAAGGGTTCCTGAAGATCACCAGCCGCAAGAAGGAGCTCCTGATCACCGCCGGTGGCAAGAACGTCGTCCCCGCGCTCCTTGAGGACCGTCTGCGTGCCAATCTTGTGTCCCAGTGCATCGTGGTCGGCGACCAGAAGCCTTTCATCGGCGCGCTCATTACCCTTGATGAGCAGATGCTCCCCTCCTGGGCAAAGAACAACGGGCTGCGGAATCTGTCACTAGATGATGCCCGCACGAACGACGTGGTCCACGCCGAGCTCAAGCGGGCGGTCGACAACGCGAACAAGGCGGTCAGCAAGCCCGAGTCGATTCGCAAGTTCGCGGTCCTTACCGGCGACTTCACTGAGGACAACGGGTATCTGACTCCTTCGCTGAAGCTCAAGCGCAACCTGGTATTGAAGGACTACGCCTCCGAGGTCGAAGCGTTGTACGCCGAACCTAGGTAATGGCCCTTCGCCGCTGACCGGTTGCGGGGATCTCCTCAACACCCCGGCTGTCGTCTGCACGTGCACACACCGGGACAGCCATTCCACTCAGGCCTGCGCGAGAGTCCTCAGGTAGCGCCTCCAACCATCAACAAACTGGGGCTCGGTCACCCCGAAGCTGTGGGGAAACTCCGCCGCCGCAGTGATCTCAGGATCGGGTTGGGTTACCCCGCCCGCGCTCTGGACCGAGGCGACGGCACGATAGAACGCGACAACCTTAGCCTGACCATAGAGGTCGACCAGATGGCAAACGGCCAGCCAGGCGCCAGAGTATGACGTTGCGATCTTGGACCGCGACGGGTCGAAGTCGACCTCTGTCGGCAGCGCCGTGGGGCCCTTGCCCATGCGCACGAGAGCGAGCAGCTCACTGGCCAGACGCTCGCGTGGGATGTCGAGACCGGAGTACCCGACGTAGTCGGCCATACCTTCGGTCAGCCAGATCGGGACCGGTTCTGTGGTCGACGAACGGGCCGCGACGTGTGTCAGCTCATGAGTGATGACCACTCGTCGTCCGAGGGGCTGCAACGCGGTGAACGCCTTAGGGTTGATGACGACTCGATCGCCCTGAGCCCGCTGACCCGGCTCCATCACTCCTTGGGTGATTGCAGCTACCTGATCGAGCCCCTTGTCACTGGAACGCAACAACAACTTGGCGAACTGCTCGTTCGTAGCGGGCGTCACGATGACCACATGAGAGTTCCAGTCCGTCCCCCACACGCCACTGACCCGGCTGATGGCCGCGCCGGCAATAGTGCTGTACTCCTGCATTCGCGCCTCGGGAGCGTTACCGACCACGATGGCGGAGCTGCCTGCCAGGACTCTCAGTCCTGGCAGGTCCCACATCTGCAGTGGGGTGGCGCCGTCGGTGTCGGCGGCAATGCGCCAGCCGACGGGACGATGTACCAAGGTGTACGTCGCGTCAAAGGTTTGTGGGGACCGATCGAATCCAGCCAGCGAGTAGGTGCCGGTGACCGTGGCTGCCCAGGCATTGGGTCCCACCTGACGGATGCGCGTCGCGTTGAGCGCAGGAGCCGGCTGGACGGCGCCGTAGGAGAACTGACCGAGCGGCAGCTTGATGAGGTTGTCGAATACCACGGACTGACGCTCGCCGAACGGCGAGCCGGCGAGGTCCACGGTGGCCATCCACGCGCTCTTGTTCCTGGCTTTCACGGCCGCGGCTCGGGCCGACAGCAGGTCTCTTGCGGCGGCCACCCGAGCCGTCTGCTCGTCCAGCTTCGGCACAGAGGATGCGGCCTGGTTCGTGCCCTTTGTCCCAGACCGTGTGTCGGTGCTCTGCTGCAGGCCAATGACCCGGGGCAGGTCCAGCTTGCCATTCAGCTGCCCGACGATGCCGACGGCGAACGCGGCGCACAATGCGATCGCGGCTACCCGCCTGGCTCTGGTCATTGCGTCATCGTAGGTTGCCTCACTGTGGGGATGCGCCGCTGCACCTCATCCGTGCCTGGGCCTAAGTCCCTGCTCAGCCGGTGTGGCGCACAGTGCCCCAGCGCGAGAAGGTGTCGCGGCGCGCGCGTAGCCTCGCCACCTCTGCGGCGTTGACCAACCCGGCGCCGACAAAGATGGACACCACCTTGTTCTCCGCATCATCCAGCTGAAGCCCCGCGAACAATTGAGGTTCTGTGGACAACTCAGGCTCGGCTGATGTCACCTGCTCAGCCCACCCGTGTGCTCGCAGCGCCGTGACGGAACAGTCGTCACATCGCTGGTCGCGCACCGGACATGTCATGCAGTCGACGATCATCATTGGCCCTCCGCGCTCTGAGTCCACCTCGTCAATGGACTGCCTCAGCTGGCGAACCCTTGTCGGCGCGCCCTTGCAGAAACGCTAGGCCAGAGGTCCGACAGCCCACGCGACCTCTCCCCGGGTCTTCCACCTCCGCGGTCCCCACCGTGGCAGCGCGCCTGCCGGACCCTGTCAGCCGGGGCACCTAGCCTTCTCACCATGCAAGGCGTCCAAGGCACACTCGACGAGCTCGGCACCCCTTTGGCCGAGGTCACCTTCGTGGTCGTCGACCTCGAGACAACCGGCGGCAGCCCGACGGGCGCACATATCACCGAGGTCGGAGCGGTCAAGATCCGAGGCGGCGAGGTGCTCGGCGAGTTCCAGACCCTGGTCAACCCCGCTGAGCCGATCCCCGCCTTCATCTCGGTCCTGACCGGCATCACCAACCAGATGGTGGCCGACTCACCCCGTATCGACAGTGTGTTTCCGGCATTTCTCGAGTTCGCCCGCCACAGCGTTCTGGTCGCCCACAACGCACCTTTCGACATCTCCTTCCTCAAGGCCGCAGCCACGCTCACCGGTCACAGCTGGCCGTCCTTTCGCGTCGTCGACACGGCACACCTGGCCCGACAGCTGATCAGCAAGGACGAGGCGCCGAACCGCAAGCTCGGTACGCTGGCACAGCTTTTCGGCGCCGCGACAACCCCGGATCACCGCGCGCTGCACGATGCCCGCGCCACTGTCGACGTCCTGCATGGGCTGCTCGGCCGAGTCGGCAGCCTCGGGGTGGTGACTCTGGATGAGCTCAGCACGTTCTCCTCGCGGGTCAGTTCAGCCCAACGGCGCAAACGACACCTTGCAGAAGGTCTGCCGACGGCGCCGGGCGTCTACCTCTTCAAGGACAGCCAGGGGCGCGTGCTCTATGTAGGTACATCACAGAACATCCAGCGACGGGTCCGGACCTACTTCACGGCATCGGAACAACGCACCCGGATGGCCGAGATGGTAGGGATCGCGGCCAGCGTGACACCCGTCGTCTGCGCGACCACGCTGGAGGCGCAGGTTCGCGAGCTTCGTCTCATCGCCCTGCACAAGCCGCGGTACAACCGTCGCTCCGTCAACCCTGAGAGGGTGCCCTGGGTCAAGCTCACCGTCGAGGCGTTCCCGCGACTGAGCATCGTGCGAGAGGTCAAAGCTGATGGCGCCCGATACTTCGGTCCTTTCAGCTCCCGCCTGGGTGCCGAGTCCGCGATGGCCGCCGTCCACGAGGTCCTCCCGCTGCGCCAGTGCACCAAACGCCTGTCGGCCAGCGGTCGATCCGCTGACTGCGTGCTGGCTGAGATGGGGCGATGTGGTGCTCCCTGCTCGGGCGACCAGAGCGTCCGGGAATACGCCGTCATCGTCGAGCGGGCCGTCCAGATGATCGCGGGTGACTCGCGCGAGGTCGTCGGCGCCCTGCTTGAGCGGATGACCAGTCTCTCGGGCCAGCAGCGCTATGAGGACGCCGGGGCGGTCCGCGACAAGTTGACGCACCTGGTCCGGGCCGCGGCACGTGCTCAGCGCATCGCGCCACTGGCGAACAGTGCCGAGCTCGTGGCAGCGCGGCCAACCCCCCTGGGCGGCTGGGAGATCATCTGCATTCGCTTCGGGCGGCTCGCCGGCACAACCGTGACCCAGCGGGGCAGCGACCCTCGCGCGTACATCGAAGCCCTGGCCGCGAGCGCCGAGATCGTGGGTCCCTGCCCCGGGCCAGCCGCCTCCGCCGAAGAGACAGAGAAGATCCTGGCCTGGCTGGACTCTCCCAACGTCCGCATGGTCGCCATCGAAGGTGAGTGGACCTGCCCGGTGCACGGCGCGGGCGGGGCCCGCGAGGCCCGCGAGGCTGACCCCACGGCATACCGCGATGCCGTGAGCTTCGACGAGCCCGGCGACGCAGGTCTGCGCTACCGGCCTGCGGTCCCCGTGCTGGCGGTCTCCCGGTCGCTGTGAGGTGCCAAGTCGCTGATATTTTCCGGGGCCGCGCGGGCTAGGGTGGACCCGTGATTTCCGCAATAGTTTTGATCAGCGCCGAGGTCGACCGCATCCCTGAGGTCGCCGCCGCCATCGCCGAGCTCAAGGGCGTCAGCGAGGTCTACTCCGTCACCGGGGATGTGGACCTCATCGCCATCGTGCGCGTCCGCCACCACGAGCAGCTGGCGGACGTCATCGCCGATCAGCTCAACAAAGTCAGTGGAGTGCTGGGCACCCAGACCCACATCGCATTCCGGACCTACTCCAAGCACGACCTGGAGGCAGCTTTCAGCCTCGGCCTAGACGACGCCTGAAACTCATCAGGGGCGTAGTCGCGCCTGCGACTCATCCGCGGGTCGCGGTGACCCATCGTTGCAGCAGTAACGTGGCGCTTCCGTCATCGATCGCCGCCCCGGCACGATCCATCCCCATCTGCAACGCAGCGATGAAATCGACCTGATTCTCGCCCACGTCAGGCAGTGTGAGCGCCAGAGCAATGCCCGCGTTGAGCACGACCGCGTCCCGCACCGGCCCCACCGCCCCGGCGAACACGTCCCGGACCACCTGAGCGTTGTAGGCCGCATCCGCCCCTCGCAGGGTCTCCAGCGGGTGGCGCTCCAGTCCGACCCGCGCAGGGTCCAGGCTGTACTCGCGAACCGCACCGCTGCGCACCCACCAGATCCTGGATGTCGTGGAGATGGTGAGCTCATCCAGGCCGTCGTCGCCGCGGAAGATCGCGGCGTCCTTGCCTCGTCCGGCGAATACTCCGGCCATCAGCGGTGCCATCCGCGCGTCCGCAACTCCCACAGCGGCATACGTCGGCTGAGCCGGGTTGGTCAGCGGACCCAGGAAGTTGAAGACAGTTCCAATACCCAGGTCAGCACGTGCTACGGCCGCGTGACGCATCGAGGGGTGAAACTGCTGAGCGAAGCAGAAGGTGATGCCAGCCTGCTCCGCAACAGCCACAACGTCCGCGGGGCTCAAGTTCAAGTTGATGCCTAGCGCCTCAAGAACATCTGCTGAGCCGGACGACGAGGAGGCGGCACGGTTGCCGTGTTTGACGACGCGCACCCCGCTGGCCGCCGAGACCAGCGCCGCCATCGTCGAGATGTTCACGGTGTGGGCACGATCTCCACCGGTACCGACGATGTCCAGGGTCGTCCCGCCCACGTTGATTCTGCTGGCGTGCGCCAGCATCGTGTCGGCAAGGCCGCGCATCTCATCAACGGTTTCGCCCTTGGCGCGCAACGCCATGAGGAATCCGGCAACCTGCGCCGGGCTCGCCTCCCCGCTCATGATCTGGTCCATGGCCCAGGCAGACTCGGTGGTGCCCAGGTCTTGTCCGTCGAGCAGCGAAGTGAAGATCGTCGGCCAGGTCATCACGCTGCCGGCCGGAGTCGGAGCTGCCACTGGTTAAGCGCTTGTCGTGGTCGAGGCGCCGACCCGGCGACCGAGCTCGGCGACCGCCCCGGCCACCGCAAAGGGGTCCAGGGGGTGCGGAACGACCAGATCGGCCTGGGACCACGCAGCCAGCCAGCCATCCTGGGGTCGTCCGGTCAACACCAGTACCGGTGGACAGCGGAAGATCTCATTCTTGAGCTGGCGGCACAGACCCAGACCTCCGGTCTGTGCCGCCTCCCCGTCAAGAACCAGCAGGTCGAACTCCCCAGTCTCCACGGCTTCGATCACGGCGGCCGCGGTAGCGCACTCGAGCCACATGCTGACCTCGACGTCGCGGGCGGGGCGACGACCGACCGCAACGCGCACGGCGTCGCGGGTGGCGAGGTCATCGCTGTAGAGCAATACGGACAGCTGGTACGGGGCATCTGGCGAGGCCTGGTCAGCGTGAGAAGCCGTCGGCGTTGCCTGCGAATCGGTCATGAGGAAGATGCTACCGGTGCCTATTTTATGAAGCGGCGCGCCCGTGCATGGGTTGCTAGTGCAATACCAACCCGAATAGGGCAATATTGGCGCTCGTGGCGACCGCATCCGCAGTTAAGTCAGGCATCCCTAACCCTTCATCGGGTCCGATCCCGGGTCATGGCCCGGTGACACGACCCAACATGGTCGCTGTCGGGACCATCGTATGGCTGGCTAGCGAGCTGATGTTCTTCGCCGGCTTGTTCGCGATGTACTTCACGATCCGATCGGTCTCCCCGAGCCTGTGGCAGGAGAGAACGGTCCATCTCAATGTCCCGTTCGCAACCGTCAACACGCTGATGCTCGTCATCTCCTCGGTGTGGTGTCAGCTGGGGGTGTTCAAGGCCGAGCAGGGCCAGCCGGCCCGCACCGGCTCGTTGCTGCAGCTCAGGGCATGGGGCATGCGCGAGTGGTACGTCCTGACCTACATCTTCGGCGCCATCTTCATCTCCGGCCAGATGTTCGAGTACGCCCGCCTGATCAGCGACGGGGTGACTATCTCCTCCGACGCGTACGGCTCGGTCTTCTACCTCACGACCGGCTTCCACGCCATGCACGTCACCGGGGGCCTGATCGCGATCCTGCTGATCATCGGGCGAACCTTCACGACCCGTCGCTACACACACGCCCAAGCCACCGGTGCCATCGTCACGTCCTACTACTGGCACTTCGTCGACGTGGTGTGGATCGCCCTGTTCTCAACGATCTACCTACTAAAGTGATGCTCCTCTTCTGCCGAGCCGTCCGCACCGACGAGAGGAACATCCTGTGAAAGCGCTCGGCTCGCGTCGCCGTCATCCGGCCGCCATCGTCGTCCTGCTGCTGCTGGGTCTCGTCACCACCGGGGGGCTCTACTCTCTCCTGGCTCCGAGGCCTGCCCAGGCAGCTGTGGGCGCCGCAGATGACGTCACCGCTGGCCAGAAGCTCTTCCTGGCCAACTGCGCCACCTGCCACGGGCTCTCGGGTCAGGGCGGCAAGATCGGGCCCAGCCTGGTCGGGGTTGGTGCCGCGGCGGTTGACTTCCAGGTCGGCACCGGCCGAATGCCGCTCGCCGGGTCCGCGGTCCCGCAGGCCCCCAGCGGCAGAGAGGTGATGTTCACCAACCAGGAGATCGCCAACCTGGCGGCGTACGTGGCCACCCTCGGCTCCGGCCCTGCCATACCCGACAGTCAGTACACCAACGGCGATGGTAACGCAGCCACGGGCAACCAGCTGTTCAAGACCAACTGCGCGATGTGCCACAACTTCGCTGGGTCCGGGGGCGCCCTGACCCAGGGCAAGTACGCGCCGAGCCTGCGCAACGTCACCGGTAAGCACATCTACGAGGCGATGCTGACCGGGCCGCAGTCGATGCCGGTCTTCAACGATCAGAATCTGTCCCCAACAGACAAGAACGACATCATCACCTACCTGCATGAGCTCGACCAGAACAAGAACCCCGGAGGTATGAACCTGGGCAACCTCGGACCGGTCTCCGAGGGGATGTTCGTCTGGATATTCGGCCTGGGCCTGGTGGTCGGTGCGGCCGTCTGGCTCGGTTCAAAGGCAGCGTGACCTGATGCGATGCCCCAGCAACCACATGCCACGCCATGAGATGGACCAGAAGAACAGCACTGACCTGCACTGCGAGTCGACGGGATTGATCACACGATGAGCGAACACGGCACGGAGCCAGCAGGGGAACACCTCAGCAAACCAGGCGCACCGGCGCGCCTCGACCAGCAACCAGCCCAGGGTCATGGTGAGGGCCAGGGGCAGATCGCCGAGGCTTCGGGCGACATTGCGGATCGTTTCACTAATCCTGGACTGCCCCCGCACGTGCCTCGCTCCGCGGATCTGGGCGAGAAGGCCGCACATCGAGCAGAACGCCAGGTTGCAACCCTTTTCGGTATCTCGATGGTGGCCACCGTCATATTTCTGGTTGCCTACTTCGCCATCGACCAGAGGACGTACCAGTTCATCCCGGGCATCGGGCAGGCGAGTCTGTCCAATATCGTGCTCGGGACCAGTCTTGGAGTGAGCTTGTTGTGCATCGGTCTCGGCGCGGTCCACTGGGCCAAGACCTTGATGCCAGACACCGAGGTGGCCGAGGACCGGCACCCGCAGCGATCCTCTGACCAGGCTCGGCACGACGCCGTGGAGACCATCGCGGCCGGAGGCACTGCGTCGCAGCTGGGCCGCCGCCCGCTGATCAAGTACGCGCTCGGGGGCGCTCTTGGTCTCTTTGCCCTTCCGTTGCTCGTACAGCTGACCGGGAGCCTCGGCCCGCTGCCCCATGCTGATCTGTCAACAACGTTCTGGCGCAAGGGAATGCGGCTGATGCGCGACCCAGAGATGACCCCGATCAGGCTGAGCGACGTCACGTTGGGCTCCGTCTTTCACGTCATGCCCGAGGGCATCGACAAGTCTGCACATGTGCTCGAGGAGAAGGCGAAGGCCGCGGTCATCCTGATCGCCATGCCCCCCGATGCAATCAAGGTCCCCAAGGAACGCGCCTGGGGCGTGGGCGGCATCGTCGCCTACTCCAAGATCTGCACCCACGTGGGGTGCCCCGTGGGCCTCTACGAGCATCGGACCCACCACTTGCTGTGTCCGTGCCACCAGTCCACCTTCGACGTCGCCAACGACGCGGAGGTCATCTTCGGTCCGGCCCATCGCCCCTTGCCACAGTTGAAGATCACCGTCGATGCCCAGGGCTATCTGATCGCCGCCGCGCCGTTCCTGGAACCGGTCGGCCCAAGTTACTGGGAGCGCTGATGAGTCCCCAATCCACCCCAAAGGGAGCTGACGCTCTGCGCACCGAGGACATCACCCTGGAAGAACTGGCAGAAGGCTCCAAGACCAAAGGGGGCGGGCTGGCAGGCTGGCTCGATGACCGCACCAGCGTCGCCAAGCCGACGAGCTACCTGCTCAAGAAGGTCTTCCCTGATCACTGGTCCTTCATGCTCGGCGAGATCGCCATGTTCTCGCTCATCATCTTGCTGCTGACCGGAACGTTCCTGACCTTCTGGTTCGTCCCCAGTGCCGGCGAGGTGATCTACAACGGCTCTTACGTACCGCTCAAGGGCATCCCGATGAGCGAGGCGTTCAAGTCCACCATCGACATCAGCTTCGACGTCCGTGGCGGGCTGATCATGCGCCAGATCCACCACTGGGCAGCTTTGCTTTTCACGGTCTCGATCACGGTGCACATGTTCCGGGTCTTTTTCACCGGTGCGTTCCGCAAGCCTCGCGAGATTAACTGGGTCATCGGCACGATCTTGTCCCTGCTGGCCATCAACGAGGGCTTCACCGGGTACTCCCTTCCGGACGACCTGCTTTCGGGCACCGGCCTGCGGGCGGCTGAGGGCTTCATCCAGTCCGTTCCCGTCATCGGCTCCTACATGGCTTTCTTCCTCTTCGGCGGCGCCTTCCCGGGTCAAGCGATCATCCCCCGCCTCTTCACCGTTCACGTGCTGCTGCTGCCTGCGATCATCATCGGACTATTCACTGCCCACATCGTGCTCGTGGCGGTGCACAAACACACCCAGTACCCCGGCCCGGGTAGGACGAACGACAACGTGGTCGGTTACCCGTTCATGCCGGTGTACATGGCCAAAGCCGGTGGCTTCTTCTTCATGATCTTCGGCATTACGACCCTGATGGCCGCCCTGGTCACCATCAACCCGATCTGGTTGTACGGCCCCTATAGCCCGTCACCGGTAACTGCCGGCTCACAACCGGACTGGTATATGGGCTTCGCCGACGGGGCACTGCGGCTCTTTCCCGGCTTCTTCGAGTTCAACGTCTTCGGGTTTACCCTGAGCCTGAACGTGTTCATTCCCTCCCTGATTGTGATGCCGCTGCTGTATACGATTGCCGGGGCCTACCCCTTCATCGAGTCCTGGGTGACCGGAGACAAACGCGAGCATCACCTGCTCGATCGCCCCCGTAACGCCCCGACCCGCACCGGGCTTGGCGTGATGGCCATCAGCTTCTACCTCATCCTGTTCATTGCAGCCGGCAATGACCTGATAGCGATCAAGCTGGGGCTGTCCATCAACGCCATCACCCAGACGCTACGGATCCTGCTGTTCGTGGTCCCGCCGCTGGCCTACTGGGTCACCAAACGCATCTGCATGAGCCTGCAGCGTCGAGATCACGATCTGGTGCTGCATGGCCGCGAGAGCGGGCGCCTCGTCCGCACAGCAGAGGGCGAGTTCTTCGAGGTTCACGAGCCGCTCCCCGAGAACGAGCGCTGGACGCTGGTGCAGCACGAGGCACTGACGCCTCTGCAGCTGACCCCCACCGTCGACACCCACGGGATACCCAGAAAGAGCACCCGCAGGGAGCATCTGCGTGCCAAGGTGTCGAGCTTCTACTTCGCGTACGGCATCCAGCCGGTGACACCGGCGCAGCTGGCTGCGGCTCACCACGACGGCTCCGCACGCGAGGCGATCGAAACTACGCAGGAGTCTGTCGGCGAGGACTCGAGCGCCAGGCAGTGGGTCGGCCAACTGCACGGCGGCGCCGAAGAGCGTCCAGCAACCGACGCCTACGCCAGCCACGACGATGTGGGGGATCCTGGTCCAACTGTCGAACGTTGAGCCGCCTCAGCCGGCCAGCAGCTCAGCCAGGCGAGCTGCCAGGCCCTGTTCGTCGCCTCGCAGCTCCAGGACCTTTGTCCGTGAGGTCCTGCCCGAACCGGCAAGGGCCAGTTCCACATCGGCGCGACGCAGACCGAATGCTTTGGCGACCGCCTTCAGCACGCCCTCGGTTGCCGCACCGTCGACGGCCCGCTGTGCCACGAAGACGATCAGCACCCCGCTCTGGCCAGCCGCCGCCTCGCCATACTGTCCGCCGACCTTGGTCCGGGACGCTCCGGGCTTCACCCGAACGGTCACTCTCATCCGGTCATTGTGTCGTGGTTGTCATCCTCCCGGCCATAAAGGGTCGGGATTCCTGCCGTGTCACCCGCCTGGCACCTCGGCGGGTTCTGACTTCACTTGCAGCCGCTGGGACAAGGCCCGCTCTGACGCCGCCTCCACCACCGTTCACGGTCTCTGCCAGCCCGCCGGCGACCATGTTCAGTGTTGCGGTACTGCACTGCAGGGCTTGGGGTCTGATACTGGTAGTGGCCGCGAATCAAGTGGTCTGTATTCGTCAGGTCTGCTCAGCTGATCATCACGAACAGCGACTCACATCGTCGCCGTTGTGGCGTCGGCGACTATCGGGTGTGGTCGCCGGGGGCGTATCCGCTCCAGGGGGATCCGGCCTCGGTGGCGATCCTGGTCGTGCTGGCCTGGTGGCAGCCGAAGGCTTGCGCCACCACTGGCGCTGGCATCTGTAGGACGAGTTGCCTGAGCGTGGCGGTTCGCCCGCGCTGGGCCGGGACGCCACCTATCCGCACGGACGGGGGCTGCGTCGGCCTGATTCTTCTCTGAGTCAGCACGATCGCCTTTGCGTTGGCTGGGACGTTCACGACTGACCCCTCACTGCGACCACCGCCACCAGTCACGACATGTTGCACAGCCTCGGCGCCACGCTGGGAAGCAACGTCGCAGGGGCGGCCTACTTCCTCGGATGGAGCCTCGCGAGAAATGTCGCATGGCGCCGTCCTCGCGTGGCTCTCCTCTGGATCACGGCCATCGCGGTCGCGGGCAATGTCGCCGCGTTCGCGCAAACGGCAACCATGGCCAGCGGCGCGGGACACTTCGGGCCCAGTGTGGCCGTCGGATGGCCCAACCGGCTGCTCATCGTGGCCCTCGCCGCATAGATGCTCGCCCTGAGGGGGCTGCTGATCCGAATGCGATCGGAGGAAGAACCCGAACCCTCGGTCGGCGATGGCACGGCATCGTCGGTTTGGCCGCCGACTTAGTCAAGATGCGGGCCAGCCCGGGACGCACCTTTGCCGAGTAGGTCGGCATCGAGCGGCACCGAACCGAAGAGCCGCTGAAGCGCCCGTACGCAGCCACCTGCTCGTCACTGAGGAACTCCACCGGCACGGGGATCAACCAACGGTCGACACCCAACCCCGACGAAACCACCGCTTACCGCCAACCACCGTTCCGCTGCATGTCAGAGCCCGTGGCTGCCTGTTGGACTGGGATAGCGCCACTCAAACACTCGGTCATCAGGTCCTGGATCATCGTGTCGCGCCGGTCACCACGCTTGAGAGCCGAGCCCAACACCGTGAGATGGTGGCAGGTGTGCTGAAACTGACTGTGCAAGAGTTCGACGATGCCATCGGGGACGCGCTCGACAACGTCCCGGCCGAACTGCTTGACCTCATGAACAACGTGGTGTTCCTTGTCGAGGATGAACCACCGCCGGGTGAACCGGACCTGCTTGGCGTCTATGACGGCACGCCCCTGACCGAGCGGCATGGAAGCTGGGCCGCCGGGGCATTGCCGGACCGGATCACGATCTTCCGCGGCCCGACGCTTCGCATGTGTTCGACCCGCCAGGAGGTACTGGACGAGGTTGCCATCACTGTCGTGCATGAGATCGCGCACCACTTCGGCATCGACGATGCCAGACTGCGCGAGCTCGGATGGGACTGAGCGGCCCACACACACTGAACCCCCCGCAGGCTCAGGCGAGAGCGCTCCGGGCCTTCCAGCCGGCGTAGTCATAGACCCAGACACCGATGCCCTCCTCCGGTTTGAACACCCTGCTGGACCCCTTGAACGTGACCACGTCGCCCACCTCGGAGTTGTTGTACATCCACAGCGCGTCGGCCGGGGCCATATTGGTACAGCCGTGAGACACGTTCGTGTTGCCCTGTGCGGCCACAGACCAGGGCGCGGAGTGGATGAACTCCCCCGTCCAGGTCAGTCTCAGGTCCCAGTTGGTGGAGATCTTGTAGTAGCCGGGCGAACCCTGGGGGATACCGATGGTCGCCGAGTCCATCACGATCACGGGGTCGCGAGACATGATGACCTTGATGCCACTGCGAGTCTCGGTCTGCGGCCCAGGCCTGCCAGTGCTCACCGGGAACGTGCGGATGACCGCGCCATTGCGACGAACCGTGAGGGAGTGCGCCTGCGTGTCCACACTGCTCACCATGGATGGACCGACGGTGAAGCTCATTCCCTTATCTCCCGTGATCCACTTGTTGGCTCCGGTCTGTACGCCGTGCAGCGGTGCGGACACGGTGACCTTGGTCCCAGGAAGCCAGTAGCTCTGGGGGCGCCACATCAGCTGTCGGTCGTCAAGCCACCCCCATGAGCCCATCTGATCCGGCACGGTCGTGACGATGACCCGTTTCTCGACCTCGGCCCGTCGAGCCTTGGTGTCAACGGCTGTGTCGAACTGGAGAATCACAGGCATGCCCACACCGACAGTGCCGCCGCTGGGCATCAGGGCGTAGGTCGCGCTGACTTTAGGCGTCAATGTCCTGAAGGTCGACTTGGTGGAGGTCGGCATGCCGTCGGGACCGGTTGCCCCGATGGCGAGGGTATATACCGTGGAAGGGCGCAACAGTTCGTCGGTGCCCCAGGAGCCAGCTGGGCTGACCTGCCCCTCGACCTTGTTTCCGTTGGCATCCACGAGTGTTACGACACGCAATGTGCCAGAGGACGCCTTGACTGTGACCGGAGCATTGGGCGGAACGTCGACGGCCAGGTTGGCCGGAGACACGTCGAGCACCGCTGCAGTGGTTCCGTGCGTGGTGGTGGGCGTGGGCGAGGACGGCTGCACCTTCGGCACCGCCAGGACTTTCGGTGAGCCGCTGCCGATCGAGCCCGATGCAGCGGTACCCAGGCAGGCAAGCAGCAGGATCCCCACCGATACGGATGTGATGGCTAGAACACGGCCTCGCTGGGACTTCGCTGATGTTGTCGCCACGTTCAACCGACTCCCCGAGCACGGCGTCTTGGCCGATGGTTACCGCACCCCCCGGTGAGGCCGGCCAAATCACGCCCCAAGCCACCACAGGGTGCCTCACATGCGAACAACCTCAAGCCTTTTGCAGACCCAGTTCTACCAAGCGTCTATCCAGAATAGTCCCTGCGCATCCGAGGAGCGAACGCACGAGGCGTCAGACGGCGTGCTCCCCACGGAAGTACTCGAACGTCCAGCCGATGACCGCAAAGGCGGACAGGAACATACCGATGATGGCCAGCCACCAACCCACTGCCAGGCCGAGGAAGACGACCGAACCGGAAGCAGCCAGCACCAACGGCCACCAGCTGTGGGGGCTGAAGAACCCGTACTCCCCCTCGGCGGCCGAGATGAGTGCCGAGGGGTCCTCCTCCGGTCGTGGGTCCAGCTTGCGGCCGGTCTCCCAGAGGTAGAAGCCGATCAGGGCCGACACTCCGGTGCACAAGAACAGCCCGAAGGGCCCAACCGGCTCACTCCAGTGGGTAAACGTGCCGTAGATGAGCCCCACGATGGTGAAGAACACCCCGCTCCCAGCGAACAGCCTGAACTCGACCTTCATCGCAGATCATCGCCCTTCTCGTCCTCACCGATGCTGCTGCCATCGGGGCCACCCAACAGGGTGTCCAGAACATTCTGGTCAGCCGCCGGGGCGTCGTACTGACTGGCGTCTGGGTGGTGCAGGTCGAACGCCGGGCGCTCGGAGCGGATCCGGGGGATGGACACGAAGTTGTGCCGCGGCGGCGGGCACGAGGTTGCCCACTCCAACGACCCGCCGTAACCCCACGGGTCGTCGGTCTCGACCATCGGCGCGAAGCGATATGTCTTGTATACGTTGTAGAGGAAGGGAATCGTCGAGGCGCCCAGCAGGAAAGCACCGACGGTGGACACCTGGTTCATCCAGGTAAAGCCGTCCTCGGGCAGGTAGTCCGCATAACGGCGCGGCATACCATCGATACCCAGCACGTGCTGGATCAGGAACGTCGTCTGGAAGCCTACGAACAGCATCCAGAAGTGAATCTTGCCCAGCTTCTCATCCAGCATTCGGCCGGTGAACTTCGGCCACCAGAAGTAGAAGCCGGCGAACATGGCGAACACCACCGTGCCGAAGACCGTGTAGTGGAAGTGCGCCACCACGAAGTAGGAGTCGGTGAGTTGGAAGTCCAACGGCGGACTGGACAAGATGATGCCGGTGAGGCCGCCGAGCAGGAAGGTGACCAGGAAGCCGATCGCCCACAGCATGGGCGTGTCGAGCGATATAGACCCGCCCCACATCGTGCCGATCCAGTTGAAGAACTTCACCCCGGTAGGCACGGCTATGAGCATGGTCATGATGGCGAAGAACGGCAGGAGCACCTGCCCGGTCGCATACATGTGGTGCGCCCAGACGCTCACCGACAGCGCAGC